>Ga0351956_1034_pt1 | contig 31886 bp, 25 predicted proteins | sample TotcelT113001L13_FD_205809 | JGI IMG/M metagenome (GOLD analysis project Ga0351956, IMG submission 205809) | Enriched cells from coal bed in the Powder River Basin, Montana, United States - Total cells T11 rep3 HSBNCT.T11.300.1.L13 ...
ACGTGATTCTGAAATATCGCGGCCGCGAGGTCACGGCTGCCGACGCGGCCTTCATCCGGGAACTGATCGCCGCACATCCGATGCTCAGCCGGCGCCGCTTATCCCAGGAACTTTGTCGGGCCTGGGACTGGGTTCAGCCCAACGGGCAGCCCCGAGACATGGTCTGCCGCGGCTTGATGCTGACCCTGCACCGTAGCGGGCACATCCGCTTGCCGCCACGGCAGCAAAGGCCGCCCAATCCCTTCGTCCAGCGGTCGCGGCCAAGGGCGGTCGAAATCGACTGCCGCCCGATCCACACCTCTCTGGCGAGCCTGGGTCCGCTGCGTTTGGAACAGGTCCGGCGGACTCCTGCGGAAGCGCTGTTCAACAGCCTGGTCGAGCAGCATCATTACCTGGGCTACACGCAACCTGTGGGCGAGCATCTGAAGTACTTGGTCTTCGCCGAAGAGCAGTTGCTGGCCTGCCTGGCGTGGTCGTCGGCGCCGCGTCACCTGGGACCTCGCGACCGGTTCATCGGCTGGTCGAGTGAAGCTCGCCGGAGAAACATTCACTTGCTCGCCACCAATCTTCGCTTCCTGGTTCTGCCGTGGGTGAAAGTGCCGCACTTGGCCTCGCACATTCTGGGGCGCATGGCTCGACAATTGTCCGCTGACTGGGAGCGGATCTACGAGCACCCGCTCTACTTCCTGGAGACGTTCGTGGATCCGGATCGCTTCCGGGGCACGTGTTATCGGGCGGCCAACTGGATCGTGCTGGGACGGACGACGGGGCGCGGCAAGGACGACCAGACGCATCGTCCGAATCGTTCGTTGAAGGAAGTGTTGGGCTATCCGCTGCAGCGTCATTTTCGCCACTTGCTGTCGCAGCCGTGAGGAACGCGGAGGAAACCCCACGTCGAAAGAGGTGGGCGTGCTCGATCAGGGATGGACCGGAACGATGAACGGAAAACAGAAACCGTCGCCCCCGAAGATCATCGAGGTGGACCAGAGGCAACTCGACGCGCTTCTGGAACACGCCGAGGCGGGCCAAGCCCTTTCCCAGGAAGAGTGCCAACTCCTGCGGGCGGCGTTCAGTTCGTTGTCCTACCTGCAGAATCTGCTGAACCAGAAGAACATCTCGATCGCCCGTTTGCGGAAGCTCCTGTTCGGCGCGAGCACCGAGACGACGCAGGCGGTGCTGGGCGAGGAGGCGGAAGGAACGTCGCCGCCAGCGGGAGCCGGGTCCGGGGAGGAAGCAGGAAGTCCGAGCGATGCTCCCAAGGCCGCTCCCCAACCGCCGCCTCCAGGCCACGGACGCAATGGCGCCGCTGCGTATTGGGGCGCCGAGAGAATCCAGGTGCCTCACGCTTCGTTGCATCCCGGCGAGGATTGCCCGGAATGTCAAGCAGGCACGCTTTACCAGGCCAAGCAGCCCGCCACGCTGATCCGCATCGTGGCCCAAGCCCCCGTGTCGGCCAAGATCTACGAACTCCAAAGGCTGCGCTGCAACCTCTGTGGAAAAGTGTTCACCGCTCAGGTTCCGCAGGACGTGGGCGCCGACAAATACGATATCACCGTGGCCAGCATGATTGGCCTGTTGAAGTATGGAACAGGGATGCCGTTCAACCGAGTGGCAGGCCTGCAGGGGAGTCTCGGCATTCCCCTGCCGGCCTCAACCCAGTGGAAACTTGTTGCCGACGCCGCACCCAGCCTCCGCCCGGCCTTCGAGGAATTGATTCGACAGGGTGCCCAGGGCGACTTGGTGTACAACGACGACACCACGAATCGGATCCTGGAGCGGATGGGCAAGCGGCTCGAGAAGGCCGAGGCGAAAAAAGGTTCGGCAGCGGAGCGCGAAAAAGAGGACGAGGAAAAAGACCCCCAGCGTCACGGGATCTTCACGTCGGGGATCGTGTGCTCGTGCGCGGGCCGCCTGATCGCGCTCTTCTTCACCGGCTGGAAACACGCGGGAGAAAATCTGCGGGACGTGTTAGTCCGGCGCGCTGAGCAACTGGGACCGCCGATTCAGATGTGCGACGCCTTGTCCCGCAACCTGCCCGGCGAGTTGAAGACGATCCTCGCCAATTGCTTGGCTCATGCCCGTCGCAAGTTCGCCGACGTGGTGCAGTACTTCGATCAGGAGGTCGGCTACGTGCTGAAAGCGTTGGCGGTGATTTACAAGAACGATGCCGAGACGCGGAAAGAGCATCTGTCGCCGGAAGCGCGCCTGCAGTGGCATCAAGCCAAGAGTGCTCCCGTGATGAAAGATCTTCACCAGTGGCTGACGCGGCAAATCGAGGACCGGCTGGTCGAACCCAACTCGGGTCTGGGCCAAGCCATCAGCTACATGCTCAAGCACTGGTCCGAGCTGACGCTCTTCCTCCGCCAGGCCGGGGCTCCCCTGGACAACAACGTCTGTGAACGAGCGTTGAAGAAAGTTATCCTACACCGCAAGAACGCGATGTTCTACCTGACGGACAACGGCGCCCAGGTGGGCGACATGTACATGAGTCTCATCTACACGTCCCACCTCTGCGGAGTCAACCCGTTCGACTACCTGACGGAGTTGCAGCGGCACGCTCCGCAGGTCACCGCCCATCCACAGAACTGGATGCCCTGGAACTATCGGGAGACGATCGACGGTATCGCCGATACCACGCCGCTGGAAACCATCCGCTGACCATCGCTCCCGGCGGAACGTCTCGCCGTTCCTGCCCGCCTGACGTTCTCTCATCCCAGATCGCTTCGCGGATAGATGGGCGAGCCACTTTCCCGCTCGCCTGCAGCGGATCGAAGGATGCCGTCTTCAGTGTGCTGGCCGCTTCCGCGGCGGCGACCTCCCGTTGATTCTCATCGACACCGGCGAGTTCGGCAGAATCGCTTGGTCCTTCTTCGCCCCCTCATCGCCGGCATTGTCATGGCCGGCTGTACCCCGATCCCTCCTGCCACAGCAGACAACGAACCACACGAACCTAGCCCGCCTGCAGAGCAACGGCAACCGGCAGTCATCGGACCGCAAAGGGTTCTGCTGCGGAACGTCCGCCGCCACGCTGGACACCAAACTCGCTGCAACCCCTCAGATTACTTGTTTTTCGGCTCCCGCACGCTTGCGGAAAGGACACAGTTTGCTACGGCAGTCCGCGTCGCTGTTGCCAACGAACGCGGGGGCGCGACGTGGGCACGGTAGCGTCGACGCCCATCCGCGATCAGGCAGGTGCTGTCCCTGCGTCGCCCGGCCCCCAGTCCGCCCCACGATCGCCGCCGCCGTGTCGTCAGCCCCTGACCGCGATCCGGCAGGTGCCGCCCCGCGTCCCGCCGTTCGCCCGTGCCGCGTTCACGGGCGTTGTGGCCAGCGGCCCCGACGTCGCGACGTGGGGGTGCGATCCGGTGGGTGATGGCCGCCATGCTGCCCGCACGTTTTGCTGCCCACATGGCCACACACGGCCCGCCGTTCGCCCGTGTCGCGTTCACGGGCGTTGTGGCCTGTGGCCCCGGCGTCGCGATTCGGCAGGTGCTACCATGCCTCCTCAGCTCGCCGGTCAGCCAGACGTCGCCCCCAACGCGCCCGGTTGGTGATGATTGACGCTCAAATAGACTTGCCCGCGTCAGTGTCGGAACGCGGACGTTCCAATCGCTTGATCGCCTCGTAGATCTCGCTGCGGTGGACAGGCACGTCCTTCGGCGCTACGATCCCCAGACGAACCTTGTCGCCCAGTATGCTGACTACTGTGACGACGATGTTGTCACGAATGACGATGGACTCATTCAGTCTTCTGCTGAGAACAAGCATGTTTGCCGTCCGTATGGGGGAACGCAATGGTCCCTACGCTAACAAACGAACGTGTTTACGAGAACAGCGATAGGTTATTTGCGACACCAAAAATCGAACAGAATTTACGCGTCAGTTCCGATTGTGCCGGGAGGGCAAATTCTGACATCGCATCCCTCACGCACTGGCGAGGCTTCTGCCAATGCCAAATCGCCGCCCGTCGCCCCAGGCGGCCGGTCAGCCCCACGATCGCCGCCGCCGTGTCGTCAGCCGTCTGGCCGCGATCCGACAGGTGCTGGCCCACGACGCCGCCTGCAGTTCGCCCGTGTCGCGTTCACGGGCGGAAGTCGCGGCTGTGTCCACAGCGGGACTGGCGTCGCGACGGGGCACGGGGCTTGGCCGCAATCCGGCAGGTGCTGGTCCACGCCGCCGACAGTGCCCCAGGCAGCCGGTCAGCCACACGATCGCCGCCGCCGTGACTGGCCGGCAGCAACGCCGCCCGGCCGCGATACGGCAGGTGCTGGCCCCACGTCCCGCCGTTCGCCCGTGTCGCGTTCACAGACGTTGTGGACTGTGGACCCGGAGTCGGGACGTGCGGACGGTGTAGGCGACGGCCGCGATCCGGCAGGTGCTGGCCACAGGGATCGTGACCACGCCCGTTCCCGCCCACTTGTCCCGCCGTTCGCCCGTGCCGCGTTCACGGGCGGAAGTGGCCAGTGACCCAGCCCGCGATCCGGCAGCCGGACGCTCACACGATAGGCACCGCCTGTGGGCATCAGCCGCTTGGCCGCGATCCGGCAGGTGTTGGCCGCGTTCCCGCCCCCGCGTCCCGCCGTTCGCCCGTGTCGCGTTCACGGGCGTTGTGGCCTGTGGCCCCGGCGTCGCGACGTGCGGACGGTGTAGGCGACGGCCGCGATCCGGCAGGTGCTGACGGTCGCCGCCCGCGATCCCCAGGCAGCGGGTCGCCACAAGATCGCCGCCGACTTGCCCTTGTTGGCGAGCATCTTTTCGATGGCGATCACCACGTTTCGAACTTGCGACTCTGGACAGAATTCGAGAGACGACGTACCATCGTAGGATGACACGAAAGAAGACGCAGACAGCACCGATTCGTGCCGGGAAGCCATCGAGTTGCGTTTCCTGCGGAAAGCCTCTTCACAGGAAGAGCGAGTACTATTGCAGCGCAAGCTGCGCAGATGACTATCAGAGAAGCGTTGGAGCCACGGCTCCAGTCTTCCTATCGAAATGGAAGGTGCGGAAACGCAAGCAACTCGAAGACCCACTGATCGTTTTGCGGCAGAAGGTCCGTCGGAAGACCAGGGAATTGATTAGGAGCGGCGTACTGCGACGAGGCGTTTGCGCGTATTGCGGCACTCGCGACGTCGTACCGCATCACGAAAATTACAGGGACCCGTCCAAAGTCATCTGGCTGTGCGAAGATCACCACAAGGAGTACCACGACGGGAAGATCGCTCTGTTCGGAGGAAAGCTTCGCTGGGATCCCAAGAGACTGACGGAGGTGGGAACAAACGTCGGGTATCCGAAGGAAAAGTACCGCATTCTCCGTGAAATCGCCGACCGCAAGAACACCCAGCCACGCTCGGGCAGGTGATACCCGATCGCCATCCGCCTACGCCGCCCTAGACAGCCGGTCAGCCACACGCTCGCCGCCGACGGGCCTGCCGCCGCTGACCGCGATCCGGCAGGTGATGACCACAGCGGGTTGCCGCCCGCCATACCGCAGTCGCACCAGTCCCCGGGTGGTCGCTTGTAACGCCCTGGCGAACGCGGGATAATGCCGGTCGGTCGATCCCCCTGCATGCTCCCGGCGAACCTGACGTATGGCTGCCACCTGGAAAACCGTCCGCGTGTTCATCTCGTCCACCTTCCGCGACATGCACGCGGAGCGGGATTGGCTCGTCAAACGGGTCTTCCCGGCGCTGCGGGAGCGGCTGGAGAAGTACCGCATCCACCTAGTCGACATCGACCTGCGCTGGGGCATCACCGAGGAGGAGGCCCAGAAGGATCAGGTGCTGGACCTGTGCCTGTCGCAGATCGACGAGTGCCGGCCGTTCTTCATCGGCATTTTGGGCGAGCGGTACGGTTGGGTGCCGTCGAGTTTCAGCGGGGAAGCCGCCTCGAAGTATGGCTGGGTGCAGTACCAGACAGGCAAGAGCGTTACCGAGCTGGAAATCCTGTACGGCGTGCTGCACGACCCCGAGATGCACGGACACGGCATGTTTTTCTTCCGCGATCCGGCCTTCGTCGCAGACGTGCCGGAGGCGAAACGGGCCGACTTGGTGGCGGAGGATCAGGAGAGCGCCGAGAAGCTGGCCGCGCTGAAACAGACGATCCGCGACGCGCACCTGCCGTTTCCGCCGTTTGAGGACTATCCCTGCCGCTATGCGGGCTTGCGGATCAATTGGCGAGTGGCGAGCCGGGAACTGGAGAGCGAAACTGATCGGGAGACGCTGCGCAAGGTCGCGGAGAGCGGAATTGTGGCCCCGCAGGATTACCAGCGGCTTCCCAGCCACGCACGCGACGTGGTTCACCGCTTGGGCGTAGTGCACTTGACTGACCTGGAGGAATTCGGCCAGCGGGTGTCGGAACAGCTGTGGCAGGCGATCCAGCGGGAACATGCGCTGCCTGAGACGCCACCGGTCGTGACGTTGGCCGAAACCGATCCGTTGGCCGAGGAGGCCGCATACCACGAGGAGTTCATCGAGTCGCGGGTGCGGGTGTACGTCGGGCGGGAAAACGTACAGGAGCAGTTGACCGCCTTTGCCGACGGCGACGCGACTTGCCCGTGCCTGGTCACGGCGCGGGCCGGTTCGGGCAAATCGGCGGCGCTGGCCCGCTTCGCGCGGAGCTACGCCGAGGCGCATCCGGACGTGCTGGTCATTCCGCACTTCGTCGGCGCGAGCCCCGGCTCGACCAGCCTGCGGCAGATGCTGCGTCGATTTTGTTTGGTGCTCCAGGATCGCTTCGGATTGACCGAGGAGGTGCCCCAGGACATCAACGAGCTGGTCGGTCGCTTTCGACAGTCGTTGGCCAGCGCGCCCGCTGACGCCCGGGTGGTCGTAGTGCTGGACGCCTTGAACCAGTTGGACGAGGGCGATCAGGCGCATTCGATGTACTGGCTGCCTTGGGAGTTGCCGCCGCACGTGAAGGTGATCGTCAGTTGCATCGAGGAGTGTGGTCCGGTCTCTCCGAGCCCGGACAGGGCGAGAATCGCCGATGTGCCTCCACGCGGCAGCGTGGCTGGTGAACAGAGTCGTAGGCACACTCCGTGTGCCGAAACCGACGGCACACGGAGTGTGCCTACTACTTCGCCGACGGAACCTGTCCTGCAAGCACTCGCCCACCGGCCGCTGGAGCGGCTGGCGATTCAGCCGCTGACCGACGACGAGCGGCTGGAGATCGTTCGCCGCGTGCCGACGTTGTCGGCGAAGAAGCTCGATCCGAAACAGATCGCCCTGCTGGTCAAGAACCCGGCCACGAAGAACCCCTTGTTCTTGCTGGTCGCCCTGGAGGAGTTGCGCGGTTTTGGCTCGTACGAGCAGGTGGCCGCTCGGATCGCCGCCTTCCCAAGCGAGGGCGATACGGTCGTAGCGTTGTTCGGACAGGTGATCGAGCGGCTGCGCGAGGAGTTCGACCCGGACGCGTTACTCTTGGTGCTGGGTCCGTTGGGCTGCAGCCGCCACGGGATGTCGCCACGGGAACTGCTGGAGATGGTCGAAGGGATCGGGGTAGAAGAGTCCACCAGCGACCTCTTCGCCATCCTCCGCCAACTCCGTCCCTACCTTCAGCACCGGGGCCCACTGGTCGATTTCTTTCACCGCGGCTTCTACAAGGCGGTGCGGCAGCGGTACCTGCCGGACGACGATTCGGTTCGGTCGTGGCACATCGAACTGGCCAACTACTTCCGGGCGAAACTCAACCCGTCCGGCGCGGCACCATGGAGCGGCCAGTACGCGCGCAGCCTTTCCGAGTTGCCGTATCACCAAACGCAGGGGCAGTTGTGGGGGCCACTGGAAACCGCACTCACGGCCCTGCCCTTCCTGGAGGCCAAGGTGCAGGCCGGGATGGCGTTCGAGTTGGCAGGTGATTTTTCGGCGGGCGTCGAGGCCCTGCCCGCCGACCGCCCTCAGCACCGTATCCTGCGCCTGTTGGAGGAGGCCCTGCGGCGCGACATCCACTTCATCGCCCGGCATGCTCAGGACTATCCGCAGGCGCTGTTCCAGTGCCTGTGGAACAGTTGCTGGTGGTACGACTGCCCCCAGGCGGCCGCGCACTACGTCGAAGGTCGAGCGCCCAGTGTAATCGGGTCACGCCGTGCCCCGACCAGTCCGGCCGCGGAGCCGACGAACTCCGCGCTCGGCGCGGGTCTCCCGACCCCGCCGCGTCCGCCGACCGAAGGTCTCCCGTCCCGAGACGACGCCTCCTCTGCCCCCGCCCTTCACGCCCTCCTCGAGCGTTGGCGCGAGGCTAAGGAGCACGCTGCCCCCAACTTCCCGTGGCTTCGCACCCACCGCCCGCCGCCGGTGCATCTCGGTACCGCACAGAAGGCCGTGTTGCCCGGGCACGAGTGGCCTGTAACGAGCGTGAGTTACTCCCCGGACGGCGCGCGGATCGCCAGCGGCTCAAGGGACAATACGGTGCGGGTGTGGGACGCGCGCAGCGGCGCGGAACTGGCCGTCTTGCGCGGGCACGAGGAGATGGTAGCGAGCGTGAGTTATTCCCCGGACGGCGCACGGATCGCCAGCGGCTCGGACGACAATACGGTGCGGGTGTGGGACGCGCGCAGCGGCGCGGAACTGGCCGTGTTGCGCGGGCACGAGGAGATGGTAACGAGCGTGAGCTATTCCCCGGACGGCTCGCAGATCGCTAGCGGCTCTTGGGACAATACGGTGCGGGTGTGGGATGCGCGCAGCGGCGCGGAACTGGCCGTGTTGCGCGGGCACGAGAATCATGTAACGAGCGTGAGCCATTCCCCGGACGGCTCGCAGATCGCTAGCGGCTCTTGGGACAATACGGTGCGGGTGTGGGACGCGCGCAGCGGCGCGGAACTGGCCGCGTTGCGCGGGCACGAGGGGTGGGTAACGAGCGTGAGCTATTCCCCGGACGGCGCGCGGATCGCCAGCGGCTCGGATGACAAGACGGTGCGGGTGTGGGACGCGCGCAGCGGCGCGGAACTGGCCGTCTTGCGCGGGCACGAGAGGGAAGTAGAGAGCGTGAGCTATTCCCCGGACGGCGCGCGGATCGCCAGCGGCTCGGGTGCATCGTATGGCCACATGGACAATACGGTGCGGGTGTGGGACGCGCGCAGCGGCGCGGAACTGGCCGTGTTGCGCGGGCACGAGAGTCAGGTAACGAGCGTGAGCTATTCCCCGGACGGCGCGCGGATCGCCAGCGGCTCGGAGGACAATACGGTACGGGTGTGGAACGCATGCAGCGGCGCGGGACTGGCCGCGTTGCGCGGGCACGAGGGTGAGGTACGGAGCGTGAGCTATTCCCCGGACGGCGCGCGGATCGCCAGCGGCTCGGATGACCACACGGTGCGGGTGTGGGACGCGTGCAGCGGCGCGGAACTGGCCGTGTTGCGCGGGCACGAGAGGGAAGTAGAGAGCGTGAGCTATTCCCCGGACGGCGCGCGGATCGCCAGCGGCGGCGGCATGTTTGACCATACGGTGCGGGTGTGGGACGCGCGCAGCGGCACGGAACTGGCCGTGTTGCGCGGGCACGAGGGTGAGGTACGGAGCGTGAGCTATTCCCCGGACGGCGCGCGGATCGCCAGCGGCTCGGATGACAAGACGGTGCGGGTGTGGGACGCGTGCAGCGGCGCGGAACTGGCCGCGTTGCGCGGGCACGAGGGGTGGGTAACGAGCGTGAGCTATTCCCCGGACGGCGCGCGGATCGCCAGCGGCTCTTGGGACAAGACGGTGCGGGTGTGGGACGCGCGCAGCGGCGCGGAACTGGCCGTGTTGCGCGGGCACGAGAATTCTGTAAGGAGCGTGAGCTATTCCCCGGACGGCGCGCGGATCGCCAGCGGCTCGTCTGACCAAGCGGTGCGGGTGTGGGACGCGCGCAGCGGCGCGGAACTGGAGGTGATTCAAGGCTCCGGGGATGTGCGGGCGATCGCCGCCGGCTCGCAGGCATTCCCGCTGCAGGCCCTCGACCGCGGCCCGGAGACGGTCGTTGAGCGAGCCGACAGCGGCGAGCTGGTCGCGTGGTTCCCGGTTTGCCTCAACAAAATCGTAACCCACCCCTCCGGCCGCACCTGGGCTGGGGCAGCCGCCAACTACCTGTGCCTCATCACGCTGGAAGGAGGCGACTTCCCGACGTAGGAGTGCATCAGGACCGCCTCGCTCCGGCGTTTCACCAGTGAAGCCGACCGCCTGAACAACGATCCGCATGCTAATCTCGTCTACATGCCGCGACGCAAAGCCGCCCCGCGTCCCGCCGTTCGCCCGTGTCGCGTTCACGGGCGTTGTGGCCTGTGGCCCCGGCGTCGCGACGTAGCGGCCCGGCCACGATCCGGCAGGTGCCGCCACAGGGATCGCTGCCCTTCCCGCCCCCCGTCCCGACGTTCGCCCGTGTCGCGTTCACGGGCGGAAGTCGGGTCCCTGTGGCCAATGGCCGGGCGTCGCGACGTGGGCACGGGGCGTAGCCTGGCTGCGATCCGGCAGGGACGGTCAAAGTGATCGCGTCCACGCCATCGCCGCCCCGCGTCCCGCCGTTCGTCCATGTCGCGTTCACGGGCGTTGTGGCCTGTGGCCAACGGTCCCGGCGTCGCGACGCGGGCACAGGCTGTGGCTATCTGGCCGCGATCCGGCAGGTGCTGGCCATAGGGGTGCTACCACCGCCGCCGACGTGGGCCCTCCGCCCTATCCTGGGACCGATGCCAATTTGCCAGCAAGCCGTCGCTGCGGAGATTGACTGGCTACACAAATAAGAGTTCTAATCAACTAAATCGCTTTCTGGCAGATCCTGCCAATGACGGTTCTGCCAATCCAGCGCCGTTCACGGAGACAATACCATGGTTGAACGACACGGCGACTTCAGCATCATGGCACGCCAAACGGAAGGCTTCGAAGGCCAGTACACGGTAGTGAACGTCGTTAACGGCCAAGTGCGACACTTCGAGACGATCGAGGCGTGCCGCGAGTACATTGGCGTGGCTGGAAGCCGCGGTCCCCAGTGGGACGCAATTCCGTTGGATGCAGCCGGAAAACCGCTGCACGAACCGGCCGTCATCGCGGCTGTAGACGAAACAGCCGCCAAGGTATCCGGCCGAGACTGGTTCCACTTTATCGGGGTCTTTCACATCAAGGACATCCAGGTGAAGCCCCACAAGATCCTTCACCGCTAGACGCCAGCGTTCTTCGGCAACTAGTCCAGCCGCCCCTTTCACCCACGCGTTCCGCCTCCGCGAGTCATAACCCGCCAGTCATTTTTGTTCGAAGAGTGTCCGGCCCGCTAAGGGAGCCTGAACCCACGTTCCGGCTCGCTATAGGGAGCCGGACACCCGGCGTTAACCCAGAAAAGAGCCTTCCGAGACAGTGGCGGACTTGTGGTAAAATAGTCCGAACGAGTGGTCGGTCGCAATGTCTCTACTTTGGGAACCGAGGCACGCGAGTGAGACAGAACGCTGGTCGTAAGTTGTTTCCAGAACTGGCGTTGAAACGAAAAAAGCCGAGGCTTTTGGCCTCGGCTTTGTTCGTTAACCCCTGGGTCGCTTCTTATTTTGCGATCGGAGTTGAGGTTGTGTGGTCCGCACTCGCTTCGAGCGGTCTCGAAACTACGGGTAATGATCGGAAGTTCATTACCCGCGATTTTAGCGACTTGATCCACACACCGCTAAGCCGCGCTGCCGGCCGACGTATCCCCGAAAGTTCAGCGCCTCCCAAAAAACGGTATCTCCTTTCTGTTCTCTGGGACGCTACCTGGGATTTCTTCTATGTGCCATATGATCCCCACCGGGCGGTGGCCGGAACGTGGAATGCCTGACTGCCCGACAACTCCGCGGGTTCTTGTGCCGCCGCTGTTGCAATTCTCCACAGAACCGCAATAATCATCGTTGATTGAACGACTTGAAATCCTCGCGGGGGACTGACCGCACTTGCCGTCGCGAGCCGTGGCGAATACAGTCGGCCATATGCCAGCAACAGACATAACCCAACGCACGGCCTCAGTGCGACCTCCCGCGAAATCGGCAATTCGAGGCAAGTTAATATATTAACTTACTTGCGCAGATAATTTCTGTAATTGTGCGCACTTTGCAGAAAGAAATCTGCAATCGCACCGCAAGAACAGAATTTTTTCTGTTCTTGGGGGTGATACCTAAGAATTCTTTCTACAGACAATAATGTTATGGTGACAAGACAAGCGGTTGACGCCGTAGGTGATTCCATGAACGATCATTTTCGGATGCATCCCTATCTAAACGCGATCCGATGGACTGCGCGATTCACTGGCGTGGCCCTGCTGATCATGGTGGCAATCTTCACCGTGATGGACGGGATTCAACACCTCCCTAAACTTCTTACACAGTCGGTCGCAATGCAAGTTGAGTATGTCGCCATAGTATCAGTGTTGTTGGCAAACCTCTTAGCATGGAGGTGGGAAGGATTAGGGGCTGTTGTGGCAATCGCTTGCTACACGATATTTTGCACCATTGAATTCATGACGAGCGGGAAATTTCCCTTCGGCTCAATCATATATCTTATTCCCGCAATGATGTTCCTTGCGGTCTGGATGCTTGCCCGACGTGAGAGTGAATTGAATGCTGCTTAGGCGTCTAACAAGGCACGTCCGTGCCAACCGTTGGCCGCCAGTTCAGACGCACTTTCGTACCCAACCACCGGAAGATTGTACCAAACACAGGTCCCGCCATAACAACGTGTTGCACGGGAGTTGCCGGTCAGGTCGGTCCTGATGGTACAATGATTGGCGGCAACCCCGTGAACACTATCGTTCGGCCAGTGGTACGCGACTCCATTCATCACGCTGGAAAGGAAGGGCCGCATGAACGGACTCTGGTATGGACGCCTTGCGGTTGTCGCTCTTGCGCTACATGCGGTTATTGCGCCGAGACTGACCGCGGGCGAGCCTACGGTCGAGACGCTCATCGCCAACGTCCCTGTTCTTTCACCGAAGAACGAGGGCCTCACCAGCTTCCAACTTGAATCCGAGATGATGACGTGGTTTGAGGTTCCTTTCGTCGTAAAGCTCGTCTGGTGCCGGCCTGATCGGTTTGGGATGGTCGTCACTGCCGGTGCGGAGCGGACTCCGTTCTGGTTTCTCTCCGAAAAACAGTCGATGGATTTTGACATAACCAGCGGAACGGTGCTTCTCTGCAAGGACGTTGGGCCACAATTTGTCGTCCGGGCCGACGACGAGGGAATGAAACTGAACCTGTCGATTGCCAGCGAGGCAAAAACCGAAGTGACAATTGACCTGCCGTCATTCCTGAACCACGCAATGCAGAATGGAACCGTCACACAGGATTCCGGAGGAGACTGGCGATTGAGGCTTCGTTCGAAGTCTGGAAAATCGGAGGTGATGGCGGTATTCAAGAACTGCCGAGGGTACCCTATCCGTAGCTTGGAGATTCGGTCCGTCGCAGAGGATTCGCTGCTATTCGCCGTCCGCGACATCTGTGTGAACGCGGAAGCGACGCCTGCGTGGCCAGATTTTCCGGTTGCCGATTCCTTTCCGAAGGGCCTCAGGGTCGTGCGAATTGCGGATCTCAAGACCGAGTCGCATGCGGACGGGCTTGGCGTGGTCGCCCGCGGTCTCCGCACCGTGGCGGCTCACGGCGGCCTTCGCAATCCCAAGTGGCGGAGCACGCCATTTGTGTCCAATGTCGATTGGGCCGATGCGCAGAAAACGAACGACGAGATTGGCCCGCCCTTGCGGACCCTATTGAACGTCGAACCGGCCGAACCAAAGGATGCAGGCGAGCGGGGGTAAGGTCGGATGCCGGTGATTGTGTTTTCCCGTCCCCGCCGCCTGATCCTGGTCGTTCGTGGGCAAACCCCGCGGCCGCTGAAAACTCCGTTGGCCGATCTTTCCCGGCCCGACGTCGCTGGCTTCGATCGGATCTGTCCGCTACCGCATCTCCGTCGCCGGGTTCGTTCGGCGTGCCGGCCGCTTGCGGTTGGACGGAAATCTTTCGCTTCCGATGGAAAACTTCCGTTGGAAGATCAACCCGTCCGGGGCGTCGCTGGGCTTCGATCGGATCTTCCGGAATCGGAATCCCGGAATCGAAAAAAACGTGCGGCTCTTCGCGCGAAACCGAGTCGTCACGGCGATGGCCGGCCCGGATCGGACTCCTGGACGCGGGACGCGAAAAAAAAATGCTTGCCACCGCCGCGGCGGCGCGGTAGGATGACGGTCCGCTGACTGGGCGACGGTCGTCCAGCGCCGCACCGGCCGCAGACGACCGCAGCCCGCGAACAAAACGATGCACCGGAGGCCGCGACGGCGTCGTCACAAGTCGAAAGATCCCCGGCGCGGCCCCGGTGATCGTAACCGTCGGCAATCTAGTCTACAGAGAATGAGCAGAGCGAAACCTCAAATCCGGACACGTCAAGGAAATCCGGTCGAGTATCAATCGGTGCGGTACGATGAAAGAATGCCTCTGCGATCAGATGGCGCAGAAGTCTTGTATCACGAGTACGGTGTTCAACTGCGTCGTACAATCAATGGCGAATACATTTTGAATGTGCTTTGCGGGAGAGTTGGACAATACGGAGTAGAAATAGCTCTGACGCAACTGGAAATTGACAAATACGGTGACGACGACGGGGACACGTTCATCCACAATCTTGGCGAGGATGTCCATAATGACTCGAATGCCTTTGCGTCGAGAGTTGTGCGAACTTGTTGAATGTTCTTGATGACTACAGCTGAACGCTATCTGCGTCGGAGTACATTCATGTCACCGAGGAATGGCCGAACCAACGGATGCAATCGAGCCGCCGATTCGATTGCTGCTGAATGGACGATCGATCGCGGCGGCCGATTGATCCGAAACGTTCTGCGGCAACAAAAGTATCCGCGCGACTAAGAGACAGTCTTTATGGGATACCGCGTTTCCTGGATAGCTCGCTCCGGAACGTCCACAGGCGAACTGCTCCAGCTGTCTGGCAGAAACCTGTCGGGGGAACGTCACGAATTCCCCGATGTGGGTTGGTACTTGCTTGAATTGCCAAGCGAGAATCAATCACCATGGGTCTTGCTGATTGCTGATGGATCAGAGAACTACGCCGATCTCAGCCCCTCGCACGCCCAGTCACTATCCAAAGACGGCAATGAAACGCTTTTCTTCTGGTGCTCCGACACCGTAATGGCCACCGAATTGCGGTGCTTCCAAGACGGCAGACAAGCATGGTCCATTCAATACGACTGTGGAGACAAGACGAAGCAACCAGCGATGAACGGCAATTTGCCGCACATCGCCCAAAAGATCCTTAAAGATTTACAGACGAAACAACAGGCTGACGATGGTGCGGACTACATTTATGACCTGACTGCGGAAGTGGGACATAGCGTCGTTGGTTTTCGGCACGACACGGATCTTGAGATGGATGATTCTGAACCGTTCCAGCTACTTAGCGAACCTATGAAACAGCGGCCGGCGTGGTGGCAGTTCTGGAAGCGATGAGCCGCAGAACCAGGCCGTGAACCGGAGCGGCCGACGACGTCTGTTTTGAAATCACAGTCTTTGGCGGCCGCCCGGTTACGGCAGCCGTTCGCCGGCAAACCATGCTCGCCCCGCGCGCCAAAGACTCCGCTGGCAGGGCGGCTTTGTTCCCGGGGGTCAATCGCTTCGGTCACGTCTGTCCGCTATCGCATTTCCGGAATCCGAAAAAACGTGCGCGTCCTCGCGCGAAACCAGGCCACCCCGGCGATGGTTGGGCGGAACCGAAAACCCCCGCGCGACGGCGCGCGACGAAAAAATACTTGCCGTCGCGTCCCGCGCGCGGTATGATAACCGCCGTCGCGACGGTCTGCGGTCGCCCGTGCGGCCGCAGACCGCAGACGAACGATGCCGACGAACCATCGGATGCAATCGAGCGGCGGTTGCGCCGTGCGGAATGGCCGGTCGACCTGTCGCCGCCGATTGATCCGGAACGTTCGGCGATTGATTCAGCGCTGTTGAGATCTGCATGTCTTCACCAGAAAAAGCCGTGAATCCGAAATTGAAATGCTATCCTCTGTGCGGTGCCGCCTTTGGCGCGATTTGCCTTGGGCTGGCGGGCGCGGCGTATGGTACCTTCCTGCATCTCAATCCAGACTACCGGGATTCGCTAATCCGCGACGAACTCAGCACACCGCACCCCGACAACCCTCGGTACGTCGCGGCGATTGTCGCCGTGCGGTATCAGGGATTCACAGAACTCGTAATCCGCAAGTCAGTAGTACCGTTCGTAGTCGGCGGTCTGCTTGGCGCAGCCGCGGGTTCCGGATTCGCGCAGTACCGGCGACGCAAACAGTTACACCCATCGGACGTGACGCGACCCAGGAGGTTTACGCTTGTTGAGTTGCTTGTCGTCACGGCAATCATTGGAATGTTGGTCGCAATGCTTGCGCCGGTTGGTGGTACTGGATTGGTGTATTACGACGGAAAAGACCAGTTCTACTGGCTTGAACAACTGGAATTCGGGCCAGAGTCCGCGCGGCCAACCGCCATTACTGCACTTTGCTCATTGCTGGAAAGAAAGCCGTTCCCCTGCAGGTCGACGATCATTCCCGCGCTGGCAGATTGCGGCGGTGACGCCCGACCTGCGATTCCGATCTTAGAAAAACTGACGACTGACAACGAGGAGAGCATCAAGACGGCGGCGGTTGAGGCACTGTTGAAGCTGAGAACTGTTGCCGAACAATCGGATGCACGCGAGGCGGGCTTGCGTGCGGATTCAAATGGATGATCATGCGTCCCGCCCGCGTGATCCGTGTCGTTCATCGACTGAAGTTTGCTCGACTCACAACAAGGTCAAACATGAAAAAGTCACACCGTGCGCAACTTGAAGGGATTCCTGGATTCTACAGCGACTCGGGAGCATTAAAGTTTCACCACAGTGAAGCGGAACGCATCGGTCGCGACTATGAACAGATTGAGCGACGGGCTTACCCGCCGATGTCTCCGTCGACTCAAGCCAACCTTTTAGCACAAGCGGCCGAGCACCAGAATCAAATGTTTGCGAAACTTCAGCCGAAGGTTGACGCAATCTTGAACGACCCGAACGACCCACGCGCAAAGATGATGCAGCAACTTCTGGGGACGCTAGGCGGCATGCCTGCCCCTCACGATGTTGACGCAATGCGTAAAGATGTCCTGGCGGGGTCCGAAATATCCCAGCCGCAAAGCAACTACAGCGGCATTGATGTCGATTCACGCGATGGCGAAGACTCGCCTGTGGACGCAGCCAAATGGCTTTCCGACAATTTCGAATCGTTGATCCCCGGTTTCATAGAGGCCGCGAAATACGCGTACTCAAGGCTGGAAGAGGAGAACTTGGGCGATACGGAATCTTACGCATATATCCTCGACAATCCGTCCGACCAAGACTATCTGGACCGCATTCGAATTCTGTCGGTTGAGATCGGTTCGAACCGCCGATATACCTTTTCTCTTGAGGCTCCTTCCTCGCATCTCGAAGAACATGGTATGTACGCAGTTTTCGAAGAATCCAAGTTGCTAGGCTGTGGCGAATACGACATCGTCGAAGAGCTTGAGTACGGTGGGTGCGGTGACGACGAAGAATAGCGATGAACCATCCCGTGCACCGGAGCCGGGCTTGCGAGTTTTTTCAAATGGTCAATCAATTCTCCCGGCCCGGTGACGGGTGACGTTCCGCATCAACGAGCGGCACGGTCGCAGAGGACCACAATGGAGCAGTCGCATGTCCCCGCCAACCCAACTCACGGTGAAGCTGAAGCGAAACATGCTTCTAGTCGGCTTCCGAAGTGCGAAAATACAGGACGACACGCACATCACGACCATCGGCCGAGAACTTCTCGAAATCTGTGACCTCGCCTTGAGGTGTGAACGACGCATTCTGGTCAATTTTCGGGGAGTCGAGGTCCTCTCCTCTGCCATATCTGCCATAATCGGGAAGATCGTTCTGCTGAATAAGAAGGCGAAGGCATCGGGAATCTCGATCGGGATATGCAACGTCGCTCCCGAAATCATGCGTGTTTTTCAACTCACGCGGCTGAACAGGGTGTTTTCCATTGTCGATTACGAAGAGGATGATGAGGACGATGAGGAAGGGCTCCAAGCCTTTGGATGCCGCAGACCAACCGGCGGGAATTTTGCGGGAGCTCAACGCGGCCTGGGCCGCAGTCGTGAGTCGGAAGGCGAACGCGATGGTTTCCGTTTTGCGCCGGAGCTCTTTCAAGTTCGAACCGACGTAATCGCGGAGTTGACCAACCGGGGTTTCGATTGGCTGAGCCATTACTCCTCTGTTGATCCAATGCACGATGTCTACGGCATCGAGGTTTGCGGTATCCACCGCCAGGAGGATGCGTCTGCAATCCTGAGTATTCTGATTGGAATGTTTCCCCATTGGAGACCTGGATGACTAGAGTACCGGGACTACGGCCGTGAGCCGGGATGGATAGCCAGAGTTCAACGGGACCGAAACCGACCGGATGAGAATTGGGAGACCGCTTGACGCGTCATGGTCGCCAACAATCAATGGCGTTTAGAGCTGGCTTGCTCTCTTTGGACGGAACGGGGCAGATGCGGAACCAATCGCTGGACCAGAGTCGCCGATCTGGTCGGAATCAAGTGGAACGCTGATTGGCGGCGACCTGGTCAGCTTGGTCGTTCGGCCTGTCCTGCAACCACAAGGATCCCAAAATGTTGTCTCGGTTGCTTGGTTTGTTCAAGAGGAGGCCGGGGGCGGACTTCGATGCCCCGCTTTCGCCGGAGGCGGGCCAATTCCTTGCGGCAGCATCGGACGAATTCAACCGAAAGCAGGAGGCCCTTCAAAACACATGGAACTTCGGCTCGGCAGCCCAATGGGGTTACGATCAGCTATCGGGCGTTCTTCGACTCACCTTCGCGGATGGCTCACGACTCGAGGCCGAAGGGCAAGTCCTTGGCAGTTATTGCCCGGGTGACGGCAAATGGGAATGGGCGTGGAACAATCCGAATGTAGACAGGAAAGTCGCTAAGGACAGCCACAAGGTGCGGGAACTTGGTGATCGCCTGCAGATTTCGTACTTGCAACTCGGAACGATTCCCTTGCCTGAGCCCAAAATGGTGTCATACCTGTGTGCCATTGGGATCAAGGCGACGAATTCGATTGGCGTCTACCAAGGTGAGGCTGGGCCAATCCAGGTCTTCATTCTGCTTAAGAGACCGCGACGAGTTTAGGGCCAGGCGTTGCACGCGAGCGGGCGGCGGCGTCGGTTTTGAAGTCAACGTCCAACGCGCCCGCCGCGTGAACGTTACGTGCTTTGCCGAGGGCGGGTATTGGTTCCTACGCAACCGGAATTCGACTCGTGTCCGCAAATCCCTACCAACCACCGCTTGCCCTAGAGTCGCCGCGACGCCCAGCGCGGAATATCTGCGCACGAATCGGGTTCGTCACCTCGCTCGTGGGAGTTGCTGGTGTATTCCTGGTCGGCCCGTTCGGTCCATCGGTTTCCGGAATCGGGATGCGGATCGCCTTCCTCTGTGTGCCAGGATTGTTACTCAGCGTCGCTGGTTTGTTTCGTCCGCCGCGTCGTCTCGCTGGCTGGGGCGTAGCACTTGGGGTGTTCGGCACACTCTTTCTGCCGACGTTTTGCCTATCACTTTTTGTGTTCCGCCGTAGTTAAGGGGAGGCATTGGAGAGAGATGAGGCTGTCCATGTCCGCTTTCAGTCACGTGAGGGAGTCCACTTGAAAGACTTGGAAACAGCACGTAACAGGGTGGACCGAAGCGGCGTGTAGGTCCAGCGGGATGGTTGGTCCGTCCTGTCGCCGCTCGGTCACCCTAATCGTTCTACGTGCAGGCCATGCAGTCCATACGCCACCGGTCAGCCTACTGGCAGATCCCAACGCTTGCCATTTTGGCGGGCCTGTGGATTGCTCTGTCAATCCCGTTGGCTTTCGGCTACGGCGATGCGGAAGCGTTTTTCCTGCGTACCTTCAAGGATTACGCTCGAGCGGCCCATCCCTACCTCAGTCTGAATCCCATATTTATCCAGTTCTGGATCGCTCACTTCTGTCTTCTGATCTTCGGCATCGTGGCGGTCACGATTCATAAGTCTGATTTGTTCACGGTCTTGATTATCGGCCCTACGCTCGCACTCGGAGTCGCCCTTTTCTCGCAACAGTGGTCCGACCCGGACTGGATCTTATTCACCGGCGTCTGCTTGATCGGATGGCTGCTGGCAATCGTCTCGGGCGGTGTATATTGTCTGTACAAGCTGTGTGTTCGCCCCGTAGAACCTATGAAGGATTAGATTGTGCGGCGATCGAAGGAGAACGGTTGGCGGGGGCAGAGACTGAATGAGGGAGAACGGTTGATCCGACTCCGCGATGTGGCCCGCCGGACATGCTGTCTCCACATGCCCACACGGTCCGCTGGCATCACACCCCTGATTCCAGCCGTATCCCCATCTTCTCAAACACCAACCACCGCCCCTCCCACCCGCCATCCTCCGTCGCCACCAGTTCCATCGTCAACCGCCCATCGTCCCCCGCGATCATAAGCCGCCCATCCCGAATCGCCCAGTACCGCTCACAGCCGGCGCCGCCCACGCTGATCGTCCCGTCGCCCCGAAACACCATCGGCCTGTGGTCGTAGCCGATTCGATTGTACTCAAATCGTCGACCGTTCAGCGCCGCGGTCGCCGCCCGGTCCGCGTCCGTCGCCAGCGTCTGGGCCGCAGGCGACCACACGTTCTTCAACTCGGCGATGTACCGCAAGCATTCCGCCTCAAACTGGAACCCCGGCACCTGCGGATTGTCGTACAGGGACCACTTCCGCCCGTTGCGATGCTGAAACAAGCGGTGATCCTCGAAATCGTGCTGACACATCGTCCCCGCCAGCGTATGGATGCCGCGACTCGGCATGGCGTACTCCTGCCCCAACTTCCGCCAGCACAGATGGAACAACTCCTTGTCCCCGTGGACGTGAGCGAAGAAAAACGCTGACCGTTCCCCGCACCAGTTCGCGAAGGTCAACGCCCGCCAGCAGCGGGCTTTGTCGATGACGATCTGGCCCGATTCAACCTCGGGCTCGTCGCGATACGGGATGTTGCCGAACACTCGCCAGGCGGCCCGCTCCGGTGACAGGCGGCCGTAGTCTGGCCACAGGATCGTCCCGTGCTGGGCGTACTGCGGCGTGTCGAACAGGAACGCCGGGTCGCGGACTGGCACGTTGTCGGCGTCCAGGTACAGGACCTCGGCGAATCGTGACCATTGGATCGCGTAGGGCTTGGATTCGAATCCGTTCAGCCTGGCGTGTGGATGTTCCTTGCGGACCTCGTGAGCGTCGACGCAGCGGACGTCCAACGGCGCCACCAGTTCTTCCCAGGCCCGGTTGCGTTCCGCTTCCCCCAGATACCAGACCTCAATCGGCAGCGTGCAGCCCAGATCCCGCAGCATGCGGATCAGCACGTAAGCACCGACCAAGTACTTCGGTTTGCCCGCGTTGATTACGATGCCCCGGCCAGCGAACTGGCCTTCGGGATAGACGCTCCGGGCCAAGTCCCCGTCGACGAATTCTTGGACCTTTGCAGGTGCATTGGCCACCGTCAGATCACTGGCTGGATTGCAGCAAGTCATGGTTTGGTTCCCTCCGGGAATAGCTGTCTTGATGGCATCTTCGTAGACCCGGCGATCGACGGCAGCGTCGCCGCCCATCGCCACGACGATGGTGTCTGTCGGCGGCGGATCGGCTTCCCTGGCGATCCACCAGTACCGGCGATCGAGGATCGTCACAGGCAGGTTCGCCCGCTGGATGGCCACATTGAGGGCCGTTTGCTCGTACTTGAACGCTGTCGCATAATCCGCGGCCACGGCCAACCTGTGAGCGTCCTGCCACACCTCTACATGCCGCCCGTTGGCGATCCAGAATCCGCTGGCGAAATAGCGGCCTCGGTCGATACTGTACCGCTCGCAATCCTCGTCCCGAGCGTCCGAGGGCCAATCAAGTACGACCACCGGCCACGGCTGGTTCTCGTATGGCGAAACGTCCCACGGCCGCAGGAATCGAGCGTCGGCGTCGTAGTACAAGATCGTCTGCCCCGGAAACTGCCGCAGCAACTGCAGCTTGTAGCGGGCGGGACTTGACTCGCCCGACGTTTTGCGGATGATTTGCGTCCGCAAGCCTGTGCATCGCTCACAGGATTGGGCCGCCGCCTCGGCCAGACGTTCGTACTGCTCGCCCACGGCGATGGTCACGGCGATCATGAGGCAAGCTCCGCGGGCCACGGCATGTGAAAATCGGCCGCCCGGTGCATGTGGCCGGCGAGGCCCGTGCTGGCGTAGCCGATGTGCTGAGCCAGATTGCGAATCGTGGCGTAGACGTTCTGATCTTTGACAAGCCGGTTACGAAGTGCCATGTCCACGGTACGTGTGGGCGTCGCCGCCAAGTGGTCCAGGACCGTGGCGGCGACGCCGGGTGCGAAGTACAACGCCTGCGTGCCGTAGAAGCTGGATGCGATGTAGGACTGGTGGTACCTGCCACGCGGGGCTCGAATGACGTTGGCCGGATAGTACAAGGCCAACACGTAATCACGCCGCCCGTGGTCTCGCATCTCGTCGATCGCCGACCGAAGGCACCGATACCAGTCAGAACGCGCCAGGACATCGTCCTCGAGCACGATCAGCCCCTCGTCGCCGGCGTGCTGCAGACAGCGGCGATAGTTGGCATTGAAACGAGCGTGGATGCTGGTGTCCTTCATGGCGTCCCACTCGTCGGCCGTCAGCGGATGAACTGCGACCCGGCGGTCGACGTACCGCCTGGCGTAGGCGTGGTCCGGCCCGCCGACGCAGACGTGAATCGGGCTGCCATGCCAGTCGCTGGCCAGCAGGCTGGTCAACGTCGCGTACAGGTACGGTTGCGGGCGGGCCACGCTGCAAACGGCGATGGGAATCACGCGTGTCGCTCCAGGATCTGCAGAACTTCCTCGGGCCGGATCATGGCCAGGCACTTGGGCGACGGTCTTACCAGGCCCTCGGTGACCGGATACTGGCACAGACTCTTGTCCTTCTCGTCGCCGTCGCCCAGCGGCACAACGCGGGCTCGCCAGCAGGAATGGGGCCGGCAGCAGTCGAGCTGGCCGACGGTGTGCAGAGTGTGCTGGTACGGATACTGGACCCAGGTGGCCGGTTCCCGACCGCCGACCAGGCAGATGTAAGGCTTTTCCCAAGCGGCACACAAGTGCTGCAAGAACGTCACGGGTCCCAGTCCACCCTGGGCGTGGTACGCCAGGCGGATTAGTTCCCGCAACGGCGGGCCGGAATCCAACAGCGACGTGACGCCCCGCAGCGGCGGATGTTCGTGTTCCCGCAGCCCGATCTGCACCCACCGGATCCTGCCGGCCGTACGGTCGACGACCTCCTGGTAGTGCTCAATAGGCCAAGCTTTGCACGTGTAATCCCTTTTGATGCCAGCATTTACGATCCAATACGGCCCGTCGATCTGTGGCGGTTGGGCCAGTTCCGCGGCAGACATATATATATGTGGCCGGTTCGTCTGCAGCCGCAAGGGCCGCATCAGCTGCTCGGCTAGGTATTCGGTGTAGCCGCCCAGGAACGGAACGGACTCCTGGTTGCAGCGGTTGATCGAGGGGTAGTGCATGTCGATCACCCGCACGCCTGGTTCGCTGTCGAGAATCGTGGTCACATGGGGATTGGCCGTCCAGATCTCCTTGGCGGGCGTCCGCACGTCGGTCAGATACTGCCCCGGATAGGTCCGGTGCAGGGATTCGACCGCCGCTGTGAGCGTCAGGATGTCGCCTGGACACAGATTGCATTTGAGGATCAGTTTCTGAGGCCGCAGCTGGGCGACTGGTCCCACCAACGCCCCGAACTCGGCCGCCTTGTGAACATTGCCGTTTCGCTTCGCTGCAACTTCCGCCCGGCGAATCGACTCGTCCAGAATGCCCGGAAACGGATCGAGCGGGTTCAAGCGGAACGCCAAGCCTGTGGTCACCGCCCGCGTGGCGGCCGTCAGCTTGTCCCGCCAGCCGAAGCGGTCCTGTCCTTCCCGCATCCAGGCCAGGATCTCGTCGCGATGTTCACGGCAGCCGGCCGGTCCCCAGGCGTTCATTTGCAGGGCCCGTGTCAGGCACTGGCAGTTTTCCTGTTCCTGGATGCCCAGCGAGGCCAGCAGCTTGTGCAGCTCGGTGCCCGGTCCATGACCCCGGTGGACCTGTTCCGCCCGCGAGACGCCCTGGTGAGGCGTCCTCAGCAGCGTTCCATAAGTCTGCTTCAGGCGGTTGGCCCCTGCGATGTCCTCGCTCCGCATGCACTCGCTCAAAGCGATCGACACGGTGACCCGATTGATGGCCCGCGGCAGGTCTGCCTTGTGCGTACAGAACTCGCAGGCCGTAACGTGGGGGCGGACATCGCGTCCGGCCAGTTCGCTGGCGATCCGGCACAATTCGGATTGAAGGTGAACACACGGTTCCATGAACGATGTCTCCTAGAAACTCGAAGGACTCGAAGCGGCAGCCGAACTGCCGACGCTCGGTACGGTCCCGCCGCAAGCAGTGATCACGGAGGGGATGATTTGGTCATAGCCCGGATGATGCGTTGGCGCCGGGCAATCGCCGCCACAGTCGACTGCAGCTGGATGGCAGAAATCGGAGTCAGGATCCTTGGACCAGTACTCGAAGGGGTATGGGTTCCAAATCCACTGGCAGCCCTGGCAACAGCCGCAATTGGACGTCGTTGTGTCGCCGACGAATTCTGGCGGTCTCGACGGGAACTCGCACAGGCATGGGTACCCGTCAGGACTGCAGCCGCTGCTCTGCTGGACCCACTTCAAGGCCCCCGCGTAGGGATTGTTCGTGGTCCAGGTACACGTGCCCGTGCATGGCTGGGGCGGCGTCCCGACGAGGCACTCGCCGCTGGACGGGCTGCTCGGCGAACCGCTGCTGGACGACGAGCTTCGGGGCGAACTGGACGACTGGCCACAGTCGGTATTGGCCGTCTGGCCGACGAACGCCGGCGGGCTCGACGGCTCGGGGCAATCGCACCCTGGGACGTCGGGGCAGGCTTGGACTTTTCTCCATCGCAGGGCCATCAGTTTGCCTCACAAGTTCCTACGCTGACTTCTCCGTGATAATTGCCGCCCCACAGCGGCGGTTGGCACTCGCAGAAACGGCCGTAGGGCACTGGGGAGACGCCCGGTTGGCAGGTGCTGCCACTCAAGACCCATTGGGCCGGTGACATGGCGGTGCTCCAGTAATAATCGCATTCGCCCCAGCACGCCGGGTCTCCGCTGCTGGATGGCTGTGGCGGCTGGTCGGTGCAGGTGCCGTAGCCGATTTCGCCCGCGTAAGATCCGCCGTAATTGGGTGGCGCGCAGTAGCAGATTCCGTCGCCTTGGGTCGGGTTGCACTGGGTGCCGTCCCACAATTCCCAACCGGCCCCACTGCCGAACGGGTCCCACATGTAGAAACACGTGCCGCCGCAAGTGTACGGGCCGCCGCTGGACGTGCCGGAGCTTGGGACGCTCGAAGCTGGCGGGGAGCTGCCGCTTGACGGCGATGGACTACTTTGTTGGCTGGTATCATCCTCAGCCACCCACGTGCATTGGCCCACGCAGACGGGGCTGCTGGGAGAACTGCTGGGCGGCGGTGGTGGCGGCGAACTACTCGGCGGCGAGCTGGGCACGCTCGAAAGACTCGAGTCGCTCGGCGGCGGACTGCTCGATGGCGGCGGGCTGGACGACGGCGAACTCGACGGCGACGATCCCGAAGACGGCGGACTGGAAGATGGCGAACTCGACGACGGGCTACTCGACGGCGAAGACGACGGCACGCTCGAACTGCTGCTGGACCCGCAATTGCAGACGTCCGCACAGGACGTGCCGGCAGCCGCGATGCTACAGAGCTGGCCCTGTCGAAACACCAGCGTGACCAACGATTGGCAGACATTGTTGCCAGAGCGGTACAGCACGCCGCTGCCCAGGGTGATCGAACCCGTATAGTCACAGACGGGCGGCGGGCTGCTGCTGGGACTGCTCGAAGGCGGCGGGCTACTCGACGGCGAACTGGATGGCGAACTGGACGGCGGGCTCGACGATGAACTGGGACTCGACGAGCTGCTGTCGCTGGATGGGCTGCTGGAACTGGGACACTTGCCGCCGATGGCGATCACTTCCCAACGGCAGGAATCGGCCCAATACTTGGCCGCCCCCCGAACCCGCGATTCGGCCTTCTGCCCCGGCAGCAGCGCCGTCAGCTTCAGCGAATCCCACACCTGGATGTTCAGCGAGATGAGCTGATCGTTGACCACCACTTGGGCATTGGCCACGCCGTTGCACTTGAGTTCCCCGGTCAGCTCGAACCGCCAGATGTCCTCGTAGTCGCCCAATACCTGCCACCGGCAATCCTGGTCATTCCAATGGCACCAGACCCAATCGCCGCAGCCATACTTGACCGGCGCCACGCCGTCGGCGGCATGTGCCGCTTTCATGTTGGTCCGACTGATCCCCGGATAGCCCGTGACGTGCCAGACGGTCTCCGTGGGTTCGGAGTTGTCTACCGCGTAGTTACTGGTCCCCGTGGAAAAGAACACCGGCTTGCAACCGGTCATCTTCATCCAGCTGCTGGCCTCGGCGGCCGGTTCCCAGGTTCCCGCCAGTTGGAAGATGGCGAACCTCGGCCGATCGCCCAGGCGGATCACCGCCCACTTAGTGCCCGCACCGCTTTCCTTCCATAGAATGCGGGCCGTCCCGAACGGCACGCTTCGCAGGTTGGCCGTGGCGCCGACCTCGATGTCCGCGAACCGATCATCCTCCCGGATCACATTGATCTTCACGGGCGTCACGCCTGCCAGGATCGCCCGGCCGATGGCCCCGTCCTTCAGCGGCTCCAGCAGCACGCACCAAGTCTTGCACTTGGTCGGATCGGCGGGAGCCACGCCTGTGAAGTTCGGCCGGTTCTTGAACTCCTGGACGTTGTCCGCTGCCGTGATGATCGGGTCCGACAGGGCCAGGACCGCGAACCGATCTTGATCCGCCCCACTGGCATTCTTGATTTTGACAATGGTCGTCTGCCGATTTTCCACACCGGCGTCCTGGATGACGTCGTGCTGCCGGTTCCGCTCGGCCCGGGCCGCATCGACCCAGGCGTTGAACGTCGCCGCGGGGATCTCCAGCCGCTGGCCTGGTCGCGCTTTCTTCCAGATGTCGCTCACCGGCACGGCTCCCTAAGTTCCGATCCCCAGGCCCGCAAAATTCCCGCTCTCATAGACCCGCTCGACGTAGACCGCAATAGGCTGCTTGACGAGCACTTTCTGATCTTCCGCGTCGGCGTATCGCACCCACAGATAGTCCCAGCCGCTCTTGGCGATCCCCGTGATGCTGCCCACGGTAAGTCCGCTGACATTCGGGCTGGCAGCGAAGCGGAAGGTGATCTCCCACAAGTTGCTGCCCCGTTTGGAACCCGAGGCCCCGAGGAACAGCACCTCGCCCGCGGCAAACCCCTTGAACGCCGCGTTGTTCGTGCGGCCCGTCAGGTTGAACAGCGTCAGCTTATAGGCTTGGTCTACCACCGCATCGAAGAACATGTGCGTCTCGGTGAAGTTGTAGACCGGGATTGTGACGTCAGCGCCTTCGACGCTGTCCGTGGTCACGCCGATGGCCCCCTGGAAATCGGGAGCGGTCCCACCGCCGGCGGACTTTGCCTGGACCGTCTGCAGACTCTGCGTGATGTGCTGTGTCCCGCCGCCCGTGTCGAAGGTATAGGACGATGACGATTCGACCGGTTCGCGGGAATCGTAACGAGCCACCACGTCCCAGTTGCCGTTGCCGATCGGCGAGATGCGGTAGCTGGCAATCGGTAAGCCAAGATAGGTGGCGGGCAGCATCCCGGCGACGGCCGCATGGATGGCCGAATCGTCATCGCTGCCGGTGGCCGTGTAGACCCGCTCGACATACGACTTCTGTTCGCCAACTTCGCTCTCGCGACTTTGCGGTCGTTCGATGATTGCGATCGTCATATCGGCTTCCTCTTACCCAAACGCCGGGTATCCATCGCGGCCCTGCCTGACCAGTTCCCCGGTGTTCTTGGCGACTTGCTCGATGCCCCGGGCTGTGCGCTGTGCCAGGCTATCGGCCCCCAGCCCGCGGATCGCCGCCGCGTTGAAGGTGCCGGCCGTCTCGGCCGCCATCGCATCGGCGGACCCCGGCAACACAGCCCCCATCCCGCGGCCCGCTTTGTCCATCCGTTGCTGGGCAGACTCGGCGTCGAAGGTCCCCTGCTGCTGCTTGACCGCCGCCATCGCGGCCTCGAGTTCCTCGCGAGCCTTCTGCAACGGCGACTTGCCGTCCGGCAGATCCGGCGTCTCAGCCAATCCTTCGAGCTTCTGACGGGCCTCGTCCGCGGCCCCACGTGCGGCGTCTATCGCGTCGTCGGCCGATTGGCGAGCGTCGCCCGCAATCCCGCCCCAGTACGCCCCAACGGCGTCCTGGGCGTCGCGTGTGGCCTCGTCGACGATCTGCTTGGCTTGCTCGGTGGCCGAGGCGAATGGTCCCGACAGCCCCGCCAGTTCCTGTTCGGCCTGGGCGATGGCGGCCGTCAGCTGCTCGACGCGGGCCGTGTCTCCGGACTCGGTCGCCACCGACAGCTCTCCTTGCCACTGGCCGATGGTCCATTCCAGGTTGCGCTTGGCGACGTCCCGCCGCTGCATCTCCATCTGCTGGGCCTTGGTATCTTCGGCCCGCATGTCCACGCCGACCAGCTTGCGGGCCACAGCGCCGACAGCCCCGTCCTGAGCTGCCAGATCCAACAGCGTCTTGGACAGCCCATCGATCATCCCGGACCACATCTTGTGGACAGCGATCACCACGCCGGCGAACGCCTCGATCACCGCGGACTTGAAGCCCTGCCAGATCTGTGTCAACTTGGCCACGCCGGCGAGCCAGGCCGCTTCCAGCCCGCTCATCACGATCTGGCCGGCCGCTTCCCAGTCCCCCTCAAGAACCGCGTTGTAGATGCCTTGCAAGGCCGTGCCGGCGATCGACAGCAGACCGCCGAACAACTGCCCAAAGAACTGGCCCACCGCGGCCAACGGGCCGGTGATCATGTCCGGCAGCTGGGCCCAGACGCCGCCAATGAAACCGACCACGCCATTCCAGCCGGTCTCGATCCAGGTGAACACAGGCTGCAGCAGCCCGGTCAACCGCTGCCAGATGGCCCCCAGGCTTTCCACACCGCGGTGGAAGGCGACCTTGAGCGCCGCCCACAGAATGTCCGCAGCGCCCCGCAGATTGCCGGCCTGCAGCGCCTCGTACATGCCGCCCGCCACCCGCTGGACAAACGCTTTCAGTTCGGCGAATCGCGCCTGCAGCCACCGAATGGCCTGTCCGCCCACGCCGCTGAAGTGCAGCCAGGCTCCGGCTGCAGCCACCACCCCTGTGACCAGCAGACCCAGCGGAGAAAGGATCACCCCGATCGCTGTGCCGACCGCGGCCAGCACGCCCGTCACGCCGCCCCATAGCATGGCTGCCCCGCTGAACGCCACGGCCGCCAGGTTTGCTGCCCCCGCGATCGTTACTAGCAGACCGCCGATCCCGATGATCGCCGCCAGCGCTACCGGCCTCGGCGGACGATCGCGAGCCCAGTTCGACATTGAAAAAGTCTGGAAGTCGGTGTCGATGGCGGTCTCACGCGACATCGAAAGGATCGGCAAGAGCCACACGTCGTTGGGCCGGCACCTGGATGCGGCCATCGATTCCGGTCTGACTTTCCGCTATGCCCCGGAGCGGAAGATGGACTGGCTGGTCTAGGCCAACACGACGCCTTTCACAGCAGAATCACTGCCTATAAGCTGGTACGAGGATGGTGGTTCGGCTCTGAACGCCGCGGCACGCGAGGCCTGTTTCTCGGCGACTGGTGGGCCGAGACCTAGAAGCCGTCTCCGAGATCATAGAACTGGCACGAGCTGAGGGCACCATGACCAAGAAGGCGATCGTTTCCATAGATCTGGCATCAATGGTCGGCACCATGAAACTCGTGCCGTCCTCCCTTCGGCTTCCACGAAGCGATAAGCGTCTTCTGGAATGCGCGGTGTCGGAGATCCTCCTGAAGACGCTTCAGCACGCCGGGAACATTCGATTTGACGGCTTGCGGTCAAATCCCAGCGATCCGCCGGATGCGCTGTTCAACAACGGAGAGGTCTGCACGGGAATCGAACTGACTGAACTGACGCCCCCGCGTCGGTATGAAAAGGACGAGATACTCTCATCGCTTCGGCGGCAAATCCTGGCGCAGCTCGAAATGGGTGAATGCACTCGGAATCGTTGGGTTCAGATCTTCTTTTTGGACGACTACGCCGAGAAACTGCGTCCCGGCCGCTGTGGTCAGGCAATAGGCAAGGCGTTGAACGAGTACTTGAAGGGGTCTTGCACAACTATCGTTGTGACGATGCCGCCTCAGATCAGCGATGTGATTCGCAGCGTGATCGTGCGCGAAGCCGACTTGGAAGACGATCCGCGTCTTCAACATCCAGACGAGCCTCTGATCGTATTTGGTTCGCAGAGCACCATGTTGGTTCCTGACGATGACATTCCCGCGCTGCTTGAAGCCCACGTTGGCCCCAAGCTACTGCACGACGTTTCGATGCCGACCTGGCTTCTGATATGGAGCCGGCATCCCGCCATCGGAACGGTCCGAGAATTCCTGCTTCCGCGTCTGGCTCAGTTCGTGTGCGAGCGCCAACATGCCTACGAGCGAGCGTTCTACCTCGACCTCTCGGGCGGAGAACCACTCATCGAGCTACCATGCGCGGGTTCGCATCGGTAACGGGCCGCCAAAAACCTTGGCGGTTTAGGGCATGCCCGAATCCCGCCCACGTGGCCACACGTTCGCCCGTGTCGCGTCCGCGAGCGGAACTCGCCTTGGTGGTCCCAGTCGCGCAGGATATCGCGACGTGGCCACGGAGTCTTTGGCTAGAATGGTGCAAATCGCCCCGATCCTCCTGGAGATAGCAGTATGAGAATTGCAACATGGAATCTGCAACGCCCAAAAGCCGGTCATCCGAAAAATGCAGGGCGACTGGCCAAGATCGCTGAAGTGGACGCAGACATCTGGATTCTGACGGAGACGGACGAATCCGTTGGCCTGAATGAGACGCACTACTCGGCCTCAACCGAACTCTCGCCGCGGAAAAAACCGCGCCCAACTGAGGCCTGTGCGACGATCTGGAGTCGTTGGCCGACCAGTGATCCCATTCCCACTTACGACCGCGGGGAAGCCGTGTGTGTGGAAGTCATGCATCCGGAACGCAAACTGATCGTTTACGGTTGCATCATTCCGTGGGACGGCTATCGGGGACCGGACGGCAACTCACCCAAATGGCATGAGCATTATCGCTTTATCCAAGGCTATGCACAGGATTGGCTTCGTTTGACGCAGGAATACCCGGACCACGAGATCGTGATCGGTGGCGACTTCAATCAGAATCGTGACGGAGTCCCGTATTACGGCACGGAGACAGGACGCCAGTTGCTCACGGACGCTTTGAATGCGGCACGCCTTGCTTGCGTTACCGAAGAGAATTTCGTGAAGATCGGGAAACTGCAGAAGAAACACCTGATCGATCACATTTGCGTCAGGAAGAGCAGCGTCAACCGCGTCACGGCGGTCGAACCGTGGGATCCTAATGGGCTCTCCGACCATCGCGGTGTTTGCATTGAACTGGTCTGATCATCTGGTCGCGTACAGGCGGTCGCGAGCGATTGAGCGCTCGCAACAGCCGTTAACCCGGACGGCGCGAGAGTCCGAGACTCCAGAGAGTTCTGGCCGAAATTGGCCGCCCGGGGCGTCGCCGGATCGCCCGCCGGACGTCGCGCCGCAGTCCGGGGCCGCGCATCAGAGACTCGCCGCGTCGTCGTAAACCCTTGCCAGAACTGGCGATAAAACGCAAAAAGGCCGGCGTCTGGCGACGTC
>Ga0351956_1043_pt1 | contig 28021 bp, 18 predicted proteins | sample TotcelT113001L13_FD_205809 | JGI IMG/M metagenome (GOLD analysis project Ga0351956, IMG submission 205809) | Enriched cells from coal bed in the Powder River Basin, Montana, United States - Total cells T11 rep3 HSBNCT.T11.300.1.L13 ...
TTGGCCGATGCGCTGGATACGGCCCTTTCGCTGCTCGAGCCGGGTCGGGTTGCGCCCCTCTCCGAACCAGTCAATCACGCAACTGAAGGTGTCCAGCACAACTTGGGTGCCATCCGCCAATCCTGCCATGATTGCCGCAGATTGTGGTAGGTCCAACACGCGAATCGTGGCTCGGGGAATCACGAGTTCGCCGGTAAATGCGGTGTCCACCCAGGCTCGCAACGGCGCAGCTTCCGCGTCGTAAGTTGGCCGAACCGACAGCGTAATCAAAGCTCGTCCTGCATCATCTACCATGCCGTTCATGCGACCGCGACTCCCAGTTCGATAGTGGCGTGGTGGCCGACGCGGAGGACGAAGGGCAGACGGTAGGGATGCGCCGAACGGGCCGCCTGGATGGCTTCGCTCAAGGTCTGGCCCAGGAAGTAGTCGCCCGAGTCCGGTTCGATGGCGACAAATGCGTCCGGGTTGGTGCGTTCCAACTGAACTCGAAGTCGTTGCTCGTAAATGACACTCGCCTTTCGGGCCAGTTCCTGAGACTGCGGGGATACCATGTCTGTGCGCTTTCTGTGCTGGTTTGGAGTGGTTTATCAGCGATTCTACTCGACACAGGCTGTCGTGATAATCCATGCCCCCGGAAGAAGCACGAACCACGGGCAGAAGAATGGTTCATCCGGCGGAATCGCGCGCGAGCGGATTTTCCGAGGAACCCTGCCGTCGACGGCCAATTTCCTGGACACGCGGAGCACCGCCCCGAAGGAGCCGAACAAATCAGCCTGAGGCAGAGCGATGCGGCACGAGCCGCGAGCGACGCCCCATGTGGTGAATCCACAAATACGCAAAGCCCTGAAAGGGCGGAACAAACGCCCAGCGAGTCCTGTTTCGCCCTTTCAGGGCTGGTATGTTCAGATCCTGCGTACCCGGGGCGACGTTCGCGGGTACACCCGCTTCACTCTGCCCCGGGCTGGCATGTTCCGCCCCGTTGGGGCAAAGAACCGCCCTTGCGCGCGCTCGTTCCGGATGAACCAAAGATTAAGACCGCATCGCCCCGGCGAACGAACGGAAATCCGCTGGTCTGGCTTCGAGGAACTCGGCGTCGAGTACCAACTGTAGCCCGCGCGACCGATGCGTATCTGACTGGCCCGACTCGGCCGCCACCAACTCGGGATCGAGGACCAATTCCAGGACGCACCACGGTTCGAGGATCTGCGACGGGCGAGCGCGCGGTCCGCGGGCGCTGGCCAGCGTGCGGAGCGCCACCTGCCAGAGACCGCAGTGACGCAGAATCCGTTCGAGGGTCGAAACGGGGACGCAGCCAATCTTGTTCGGCACACTTCTTGCTCGGGTAGGCATCCTCGCCGCTCGCCGGCGAGTGTTTCAGGGTACGTGGCGACGAACAAGCGTCCATCTCGAACGACCGTGATCCCCGACGCTTGCCGTCGGGAGATTCAGGATCGATGGCTGACATCGTGATACCGCCAATTAGCCCGACGCACTCGCCGGCGAGCGGCGAGGATCAAAGGGCGCTCTCTGAGAGTTGCCCTCGTGGCCCGTTTTCCTCAATGACTCGACGGCAAGCGTCGAGGATGCGTACCCGGGGCGACGTTCGCGGGTAGACCCGCTTCACTCTGCCCCGGACTAGCATGTTCCGCCACGGTGGGGCAAAAAACCGCCTTGCGCGCGAGGGCTTTCCTCGGGGGGCAGGCCTTGTGTTCGGTCTTCAAGGGTTGTAAACACACTATGGGGGTGGGATGAACGCACACAAACTGGCGACGCCATCCCCGGGCCTCCACGAATTCGGTTCGCCGGCGACTGGAGCATGAAGCACTGCGAAGCGGGTGGCTTGTGCTCGTCCACTGCTGAATGCCCCCCGTGGGTTGAAACCCACGACTACGCTCGCCCAGCCGCTACGCGGCATCGAGCACGAGACGCCGGCCGATTGTACGGACACGTATGGATTCCAGCATCAAGGCTTTGATTCCCCTGCCCACCATTCCCCTGCCCAACTCTTCCCGAACTCCTCACGAAACAGCTGGCACCTGGTAAAACACCTTTGCCGCCGAAGGCGGTGGGGAAAGGATGAGATGTCGGGCGGTCGCGTGTCTAGGCGGAGGGTGATACTCCGCCGAGATGAACTCGGTGGCCTCCGGCGGAACGGCAGGCAACCGTTCCTCTGGGCAGATCGCCATGTCAGGAGTTCCGGAAGGCAGGACGACGGAAAATCAACGGAGCAAGAGCCCGCAAGGTCCAGCAGGATAGAAGACGATGTGAGTATGGCCTTCGGCCAAGCATGGCCGGACCGCAAAACGGCGGCTACAAATGCCAAGGTGGACGATTGGGTCGGCGGAGCATGGCGGCGGCCTCGTCGTCGCCCACAATCTGCTCCTGGTCCGGATCCCAGCGAATCTTGCGTTTCAACCGCATGGCGATGTTGCCCAGGTGGCAGATCGTGGCGGTGCGATGGCCGACCTCGACTGGCTGGATCGGATCCTGGCGGCTCTTGACCGCGTCGAGGAAGTTGCGCACGTGATCGGGGATCAGGTAGCTGGTCCCCTTCTCCTTGCCCGAACGCTGGGGATTACTGACCGGCAGATGGATCTCGTCGGGGCCGATTTGCGAGCCGGCCAGCGCTTCCGGGTAGGTCGTCAGACCGCTGCGGGTGAATTGCACCCAGCCTTCGGTGCCCTCGAACCGCGTCTCGAACCGCGCGCCGGAGTCCGGCTCCTCGGTGCGGCACACCAACTCGACGCCGTCGGCAAAGCGGCAGCGGAAGGCCGCCTTGAGCGCCGTCGTGAACAGGTCGCCCGGGCGCGGGAACTCGCCTCCCAGATCCTCGACCTCGACCGGACCGGTCCGATCCGTGCCGTGGCCCCACTGGGCGATGTCGTTACGGTGGGCGCCGAAATTGGTCACCTGCCCGCCCGAGTAATCCAGAATGAATCGGAACCGGTAGAAACAGCGGTCCGGGTGGTATTCCGCCTGCGGTGCCGGGCCCAGCCACATATCGTACTCGAATCCTGCGGGTACCGGCATCGGCTGCCAGCCTACGCCCGGGCTGACGGCGTTGTTCGGCGGCAAGCTGGTCAGGATCCGCTGCAGCTTGCCGATCCGCCCGTTGCGGACCAACTCGCAGGCATGGCGCACCAAGGGATGCGATCGCCAATGACTGCCGGTCTGCAGAATTCGCCCGTGTTGTCGCACGGCCTGGACCATCGCCTGACCGTCGGCCACGGTCAGCGAAAGGGGTTTCTCACAATAGATGTCCTTGCCGGCCTTGGCGGCGGCTACGGTCATCAGTGCGTGCCAGTGATCGGGCACGATGATCGCCACCGCGTCGATGTCGCTGCGGGCGACAACTTCGCGGAAATCGGAGTAGGCGTCGCAGCCCCGGTACTGCCCGCGGCCGGTCTGCTCGGCGTAGTACTTGTTGACCTGCTCCTGAGCCGGCTTGCGCCCGAGGAACTGTTGGGGTGTGCGGTAGCCGCCGCTGGCCGCGTTGACGTCACAGACGGCCAGCACCTGGACGTCGTCGTTTTGGAGGAACGCCGGGATGTCGATCGTGGCCTGGTTGCCGTTGCCGATCACCCCGACGCCGATCCGATTGCTCGGGGCGAAAGCCCCGAACACGGAACGGGGGACGATGGTCGGAACCGCCATGGCGGCACCGGCCGATCCGAGGGTCTTGAGAAACCTCCGCCGGCTGCTGCGCCGACTCGGCTGATCACCCGTACGCATCACTGTCGCCTCCCGGGATTGCTGCGAGGTTTTTCATGGGCAGAGCGTCTGGAACCGATCCAGGCTGATTGGGTTGTCCACTTCTGGCCAACGGATCATTGAGGCACGAACGTCAGCGACCTCAAGTTGAACGGCTGCCAGCCCTCGGCGACCGCTTTGACCGCGACAGAGATCGTGCCGGCCTGTGCGAGCTTCAGACGTCCCAGTTCGACCGTTTGGAAGCGGCCATAGTCGCCGGTCACGGGCGCCTTGGCCGACAACGATTGATCGCCTGCGACGATCTGGAACGAGCCGCTGTCCGTGGCGGCGATCTCCGCCGACACGACGAACGTACCCGGCTTGGCGATCTTGACCTTCCACTCGACCCACTCGCTGGGATCCAGCCAGAATCCGATGTTGTTCCGTTGCGGTCCCGCCTCGTAACGAAGCTGCTGGCCGTGGCAGACCGCGTCGATGGCCTGTAGCTTGATCGTGCCGTCAGCTTGCTGGCCGGGAACCGTGCCCTCGACTTCCACCTCGCCGGCGACCTTCAACACGACCACGCTGCAAATCGGATCGGGAGCGTCGGCGGGAACTTTGATGCAGATACCCGAATCGACGGCTTCGGTGGGCAATGCCTTTTTGTCGGCATCCGCCAGCAGATAGGCCGTGGCGACCGGGTTCCGCAAGCCGGGGACGAGCAACTGTCCGTCGCCTGGCCATTGGAAGACGTGCAGAAACAGTGTCGTGCTGCCGTCGGCCGACTTCTGTGTGCAGCGGCCCCAGGCCAGGCTCTTGAACGGACTGGCTGCGGTTTCGTAGAGCGATTCGCTGTTGATTTGCATCCACTTGCCGATGGCGTCCAAACGTTCGACGGACGGCTGGGGAATCAAGCCTTCGGCGGTCGGACCGACGTTCAGCAGATAGTTGCCGCCTTTGGAAGCGATGTCGATCAGATTGCGGATCAGCGTTTCGCTGCTCTTCCAGTCGTGATCGTCGCGTTTGAAACCCCAGGTGTCGTTCATCGTCATGCAAGATTCCCAATCCACGCCGGGCAGGCCGGTGGCAGGAATCTGCTGTTCCGGAGTGCCGAAATCGCCGGCGTGGTCGCCGCCCTTGGTCAACCCTTCCATGCCCTGACGGCCCTTGCCGACGCGATTGTTGATGATCAGCTGCGGCTTGAGTTTCCGCAGATAAGCGTACACGTCACGGGCGTCTTCCTCGGTGTACCAGTCGCACCACTCGCCGTCGAACCAGAGGACTTCGGGATCACAGCTCTCCAGCAGTTCCCGGAAATGCTGCTTCATATAGTCCATGTATTCGGTCTTGCGGCCCGCCACGATCTTGGTCGGATTGTAGCCCCGGTCATGGGGCCGTGTCTGGGACGGATGGTGCCAGTCCATGATCGAATAATAGACGCAGAACTTGATGTCCTGCTTGCGGCACTCGTCGGCCAGCGGTTTCAGCAGGCACTTGCCGTAGGGCGTGGCATCCACGACGTCGTAATCGGTGGCTTTCGAATCGAACAGGCAGAAGCCGTCATGATGCTTGGAGGTGATCACAAGGTACTTGACGCCGGCCTGCTTGGCGATCCGCACCCAGGCGACAGGATCGTAATCCACCGGGTTGAATTGCTTGGCCAGTTGTTCGTATTCGGCGACGGGAATGTTGGCGCTGTTCATAATCCACTCGCCGATCCCGCCGATCGGTTTGTCCTGCCAACTGCCCGCGGGCACGGCGTACAAGCCCCAGTGGATGAACATGCCAAAACGGGCATCGCGCCACCACTTCATCCGCCCCTCCCGCTGCTCGGGGGTTTCCGGATTCCACGTGGCCTGGTCTGCCGCCCGCAAGGGCGCGGCGAGCGTTAGCCATCCCAGCAACAAAAGGCAACCGCAGGTGAGTCGTCGGAGGTTCATGTATTGGTTCCTTGATGTGGAAAGTCGACCTGCCCTTGCCAAGGGCGTGCATTATAGTATATCAACAGTTGCCTGCGCCGCGAGACGCTGCAGGCCTGTCTGACGTTATTTGGGAGGGACCGAATCCCCGTGCATGAAATGTCGATCGTTCAAGCGCTAATCGAGCAGGTCGAGGCGGAAGTCGAAAAGTCCGGTCAATGCGGCCGCGTGGTCGGACTGGACTTGGTCGTCGGCCGCCTGTCCGGAGTCCACGTGGACTCGATCCGCTTCGCTTTCGAGATCCTCGCACCAGGCTCGATCCTCGAGGGTTCGACCTTGCGCGTCAGCGAGCCGGCGGCGCACAGCGACTGCCGCCAGTGCGGCGCGCGGGTGCAAATCGAGGACTTGACGATGTCCTGCCCGCGTTGCGGCAGCGGCGAGATCGTAATCGACGGCGGACGCGATCTGCTGCTGCAATCGATCGAGTTGGAGACGTTTGGGCAGGCGGATGGGCCCGACAAGGATCCGTGACGTCCGTTTCATCGCTGCGACGTGTCGCGCTACTTCAGCGTATCTTCGTACAGGGGCAGGTGGCGGTAGTAGACCTCCAGCGACAGGATATTCATGGTGGTGACGTACAGCCGTCCGGCGTGGGGGGCCCAGCGGTCGGGGATGGCGCCGCGGGGGTCCCAGCTGCCGGCCAGCGGGCCTTGTTTGAGTTGCGTTTCGCTCAGCAGCGGGTGCAGCCGCTCGTTCCAGGCTTTCCAGTAGTCGCCGCCCATGTGGAACATGACTTGGGTCGCGTAGTACCAGTAGTACGTATCGCGCTGCGGGTCGTTGCGGGTGCCGAGCGCGGGGAGGTTTTCCGCCAGGTACTTGGCGCCGCGGATCATGTTGGGGTTGTCGCGCCGCCAGCCCAGGTACAACCGCATCAACAGGCCGACGGAGGTCATCGTCTTGGTGGGCTGGCGGCCGTGGGCTTGTTCGGGCGTGTTCGGGGCCAGCGGGTTGTAGCGATACAGGTGCGGCTCGCGGTCGGAGGCTTGCGATTTGTCCAGCCATTGGCGGATGCTGACGTAGGCCCGTTCCGGGACTTCCAGCCCGGCGAGTTCACCGCTCTTGAGGGCCATCATCATCCAGCCGCTGACCGAGGTGTCGCTGCCGACTTGGGGTGCGTAGCGCCAGCCGCCGCGTTCGGTGTGCTGCGAGGCCACGATGAAGTTCAACGCTTTTTGAGCCGGTTCCTTGAGGCTCGGGTCCTGCGTCATGCCGTAGGCTTCGCACACGGCCAAGGCGGCCAAGGCATGACTGTACAGCCACACGCTCTGGTTCGATTGATCGTCCATCGGCAGAAACAAGTCGCCGTCGGCTTTCTGGTTCTTGATCAGGTACTCGATGCCCCCTCGCACGACGTCCGCGTACTGGTGTTCCCGATGGTTGTAGCCGGCGCCTTGGAAGGCCAGCAGGGCCAGCGCGGTGGCCCCGGTGTCGGTGACCAGGCCCGCCGGTTCGCCGGGGATACTCTGCAGACTCCAACTGCCGTCGGCCAGTTGTTGCCGGACCAGGAAGTTCAGTCCCAGGTCGATGGTCTGCTCGGTCAGCGGAGGCGGGCTGCCCAGGCCTTGGCCCCAGCCGCCGGCGGCGTCGCGCGGCCGGCGGCGGAACGATTCGGTGGGCACAATCGCCGCCGTGGTCGTCGCCGGCAAGCCGCCGACTTGATGCCGGACAAACCGGGCGGCGTGGAGCGCGACTTGCATGCTGTCGCGAACCGCGCGGCGGTTGTTCAAACCCACGTCGACGGAGGTTCCGGCACCCAGGCCGCCGGGGCCTTGGATGGCGTCGACGTTGACGGCCAAGCCGCCCTCGGTGGCTTGCCGGGCCAGGTCCAGCTGGTGCAGCGCATCGCCGGGGCTGTGGTCTGCCTGGGCATCCGTATCGAACGCGCCGCGATGGGGCGCGTCGACCATCGCGGCTTGGACGGAACCGCTGGGCGGCGCAACACGCTCGGCCCGTGTCCACGGAGCGCCCGTGTTGGCCAGTTGGCCGAGAGCGGGCCCGTCGACGGTGCTGGGCGATGCCAGACGGATCCCGGCCGCCACACCTGGCGCAGCGGCGACTGGGACGTCGATGGCCGATTGCCCCGCCATCGCTCCGACCGGTCCTGAACTGGGTGGCGCGATGCGGCCGGTGGGCAAGCTGCGGGCGTCGCCACCGGCGGTGGCCAGCGGCCGTCCGTCGTCGGCGCCGCCGGACTGCGGGACGCCGGCGAGCGAAACCGCTTGGGCTTGCAGGTTGGCTGCCAGGCTGGGACCGACGGCGGCGCGAGCCGGAGCGGCCGTTCCGCCGCCCAGTTGCGGCTGGCCAATGGCCGCCTCGGCAGCTTCCGCCCGTTGGTATTGGCTTGCGGCCAGCAATTCGCCGCCGCTGGCGGGAGTGGACGAGGCCGCGGCGTCCGCATGCGAGGCTCGACCCGTCGCTGCTCCGCCGCCGGAGACCAACCGAGCGGCAGCGGTGGCCAGCGGACTGGGGGCTGGTCCTGCGGCCGGCGCATCCGGGGCGCCGCCTGCGAACAACTCGCCGGCTGGCAGTTCGGCGATGGTTGTCGAGGGCTGGCCTGCGAGGGCTGTCGGCTTTGCCTCGCGTCCGGCGGTCGGGGACGCCACGGCGGGCATGTCCGGCTGGCCACCGCCTGTGGCCGTCTGGCCGCGGGCTGCCTCTGCTGCCGCCACGCGGCTGATCTGGGCCGCAGGTACGAATTCGGAAGGTTCTGCCGCCAGGCTCGCCGGCACGTCGCCCGGCGAGCCTCCCGCAGGCGCGGCGGCGCTCGGTTCCGTTCGGGCCAGCGAGGTCGCCGCGGCGTCGATCGGCTGTCCCGCCGCTCCGCGACTGCCTGCCGTGCCGCCCGCAGCGCCCGGCAGAACGACGGCCACTTCCATCGGCGGAGCGCCCGGCGCCGTCCGTCCGGCTCGAGCCATCTGCGGCGCCGCGGCTGGGGCATCAGCCTCCGGGATATTGGACCCCTGAGCGGCGCGAGCTACACTCGTCGCCGGCATGGCTGACGGCTGGCCAACGTCGGCCGCGGCAGCGGCCGGAGCGCCGCTGTCGGCGGGCTGTCCTGTTTCGGCGCGAGCGATGCCGGTCGTCGCGGGCGCTGCCAGTTGCCCGCTGGGGGCAGGGGGAGCGGTCAGGGCGAGTTCGCCGGCCGGCGCTGCCGAGGCCGCGGTGCCGGGAGCTTGCGGAACGCGTTCGGCGCGGGCCACGGCAGGGCTGTCTCCAGATGCCAGTGTGGGGCCCGCCGGCACGTCCGGCGGCACCTCGGTGCGGCTGACCGCGGACGACGACACGGCCGCCGGGGCGGCTTGAACACTGGCCGAGTCAGGGCCGCCCGAAGGCGACGCGACCATTGCAGCGGCGGGCGCACGTTCGACTGCGGCGCCCAATGCGGCCAAGGCTTGGCTCGCGTCCGCGGCGGTGTCGGCTTGGGCGTTGATCCCTTCGACCGTGGTGGTCGTCGCGAGCGCCAGGGCTTGGGCCGCCGCGCGCGCCAGTCGGCGTTTACGTTCTTCTTCGTCTTCGTCGCTACCGCCGCCGACGGTTGGAAGATCGGGGACGGCTTGCGACAGGTCGGCGCGGGCCAGCGCGGGCTTGTCGGGCGCGGGGGCCTGGCTGACTTCGGTGGGCGGCCCGAGTTCGACGCTCTGCGCCGGTCCGCCGGACGACGGGCTCAGTCCGCCGGCGTCCGTGCGGGCGACCGCCGTCGGCAGCAACTCGGCCAGCGGCATCAGCGGCTGACCGCCTGCATCGGAGGCCGGGGCGGTGGGGATTTGAGCGGCGGTGGGCGACGTCAGCGCGGCCTGCGGGGCTCCGCCGACCTGGCTGCGGCGCGCGATTCGGGGCATGTCGGTATCAAAGTTCATCGTCGGCTGGCCGCCGCCGCTACCGCGGCCGGTTTGACCTTCGGAGACGGCGCGGCTGGGACCGAGGTCGACTTCCGTCGCGCCCACGGTGCCGGTGACCGGTCCGGCGGGAGCGGCGGCGTCCGCCCGGGTGAGTGCGGCGCTGGCGCTGGCCGCCAACGCTTCGGGCTGGCGCGCGCCGGCGGCCAAGGCGATTTCGGCGTCGGCCCGCGAGGGAAGGCTGGCGGTGGGAACCTGGCTGCCCGCAGCGGCACGGCGGACCAAAGCCGAAGCTTGCGGCGACAGCGCGGAGCCGGGGGGCGTTTCCTGGGTGGCCTGGGTGCGGCGGGCGGCGGCAGAGGCGATCATGGCGGGGCTGTCGGCGGCGGGCCGAGCGCGGTCCAAATTGCGGCCTTCGCCGATGCCTGCCGTCCCCGTTATGGCCTTGGACAAGGCCATACGGGCCGGTTCCGCCGAGGGGCTGCCCACGCCCCGCGCCGCTTCGGCGGCGGCCGGGCTTTCCACATTTTCCGGCGAAGCAGCGACCTGCGTGCGGGTGATGGCGCGAGCCACGGTTGGCGCCGGCGGTGCGTCGGGGGCGATGCTCGGCGCGTCGCCGGGCTGCAAGGGCCGCGCGGCAGGCCGGCCGATCTGGGTCGTTGTGCCGGCAACTTGAACCTCCAAACTGGGCTGGCTGCGGGTCGCTACGGGATCGGAGGTTGGTTGGCGAGCCACGGCAGCCAACGAGGGCCGCGGCTGGTCGCTTTCGCCTTGGGCGGCAGCGGTCGGCGACGCCACGTCAGTGGCGAGGGTAGTCAGATCGGGCGCGGCGGTCGCTTCTTGTCGGCGGGCGGTCGAGGCCAGTGGCGAAGCGGCCAGCGCGGGGGCCTGTTCGCCGCGCGGCCGGCGCGTGGCGGCTTGCGAGGCCCCTGTCGGAGACGCGGCTCCCGTGGCTGCCACCGCCGGTTCCGCGCCCGTCTGCTCGGCGACCGGGCCGGACGCGGCGGACTGCCTCGCCGCCGCCGTCGCCACCGCCGTCGGCGCCGGGGCCTGGGCGGCTGCTTCGACCGCCTCGGCAGACGCTGTTTCGGCGGTGGTGCGGGCGGCCATCTGCGGCGTGGCGGACTGCCGCCGCGGCACGCTCTCGGGAGCTGACGCAGCGGTCGCGGTTTCGGCGCCGGTCGAGTCGGCCTGGCGACGCGCGACGGACGGGGCCGGCACAACGGCGGGTGCGGCCGCAGGCGCGCTGGCTGCCGATTCGGCCGGCGTTGCGGCAGCGGCACTGGCCGCGGCGGGCTGCCTGGCGGCCGCGACAGCCACGGCTTGGGGCTGGGTTGGAGCCGCCTCGGCGGCTGCAGCGGGCGCCTCTTGGCGGATCTGCGCCGCGGTGCTTGACGACGGCGCGGACCGCTCGGCAATCTGGCTGCGCGGCGCCGCCGCGGCCGGCGGCGAGACGACTGACGGTGACGCGTCCGTCGCCGGCGCAGTGCGCGGGGGCAATTGGACCGTCGCATTCGGCGCGGGGGCGGTGGGTTCAGCCGGGGTTGCGAGCGCCGGGGCGAGCGGCGTCTGTGCGGGGTTGCGCGCCAGCGCCCCGGTCAACGGCTGCAGCGTGGCCTCTGCCGGGTCCGGTTGTGGTGCGGTGGCCGCCACGGCGCTGTCCGCGGTCGCGGGACTCGGCGGCCGCAACGGGCTGGGGGTGCGGCGAGCCGGCGACGACAAGTCGGCTTGCGCCGCCTGCGGCGAAGTCGGCGTTTGCGGCAGTCGAGTCGCCGTAGCGGCTGCGGCCATCGGCGGGGTTACCGCCGGGGTGGCGGTCGCCGGTTCCGCAGCGCGGGCCGCCAGGCTGTCTGCGGGTGCCGGTGGACTGGTCGTGGCCCGGGGCACCGCGGTGGCGACGGCAGCGGCGGCAGCGGTCTCCGGCGGGGTGGGCGCCGGAGCGTCCGCCGGGCTGACCGCACGGGCCGCCGTGGCGACGCTCGGACGAGCCGTGGCACGGGTGCGCTGGTTCGGCACCGGGACGGGCGCTTGGGCCAATTCGGGTTGTTGCTGCGTCGGCAACTGGCGACGTGCTGGTTCTTGAGTGGCCGAGCGTTCGACTTCCGGCGTCGGTTCTGCCGGTTGTTGCGGGCGATCCGGACTGGCCGTCGCCTGGCGTGGGGCCGAAGTGGTTTGCGGTTGGATTTCGTCAGGGCGAGTCCGCCGCGCTTCGCTGGGACCGCCGGCCAAGTCGACTTGCGTTCGCGGGACTTGGATCGGCCGGGCGACTTGCCGCTCGAGTGTCGGCGTGGCGGACGACTCGGCTTGCGGCGCCTGTTGCGGCGTGCGGCGGGCCACGTTGGCCGCCGGTTGGACGTCCGGCGTCGCCGGCTCTTGGGGGGCGGCTTGTCGAGCGACTTGAGCTTGCGTCTCACGACGTTCCAAGCCGCTGTCCTGCGCTTGCAGGTTGGACGGCGGAGTGGGCGCAGGCTGCGGCGTTGCGACGGCGGCTGCCGCCGCGGTCGACGTCGGCGTGCGAGCGGGTGTCATGCGGCGGGTGAGCCGCGAGTCCTGATCGCTGAACCGCGGTGCTTCTTGGTCGCTTTGAGGCTGTCGGACCAAGTTGGGGTGGACCGTCTGCTCCGGCTCAGGGACGGGGGTTGGCTGCGGTTCCGGCGGCGGCGTCTCGGGTTCGGTGGGCTGCCGCTGGAGTGGTTCCGGTTCGGGCTGCGGCGTCTCGGTTTCGACGGGGCGCGTCAAATCTTGCCGGATGCGGCTTTCGCGGGTCGGCTCGACGTAGTCGGGAACCGTCACCGGCTGGCGTTGCTCCGTGAGATCCGTGCGGGCCAGAATATCCTGCATCGCCCGCCCGAAGATCTCGAATTCGATCGAGATCACCAGCAGGACGGCATGGACGAGCAAGCCCAGCAGGATGGCCAATTGCATGCTGCGGCGAAAGACACGATTATCGACCAATGTCAAAGCGACGGCGGTCCCGCCGTACAGCAACGCGGCGACGACCATCCACGTGATCGCGTTGGCGTACCACCGCGGGTCGTCAAATCGCAGGTAGACCGCCAGCGTGCCCATCGTGAACCCGCCCAGCACGACCAGGGCCACGATGACCGGCCACAGCTGTTCGTCGAGCGGCTGGTACCGCGGCGGCTTCAGTTTTCGGATGATGCGGCGGATTTTTGCCATATTGCCAGTCTCTTGTAATGCAGTTTGGCCCCAGGCTCGAACGTCCCGAATTCAATTTTGGCCGGGATCTGGCGCCCCCACGGTTTTGTCTTCCCTCGGCCAGAATGGAATTCTGGACGTCGGAGCCGTTCCCCGTTTCGCAGTTAGTGATCCTCACCCGAAGTGGTCAGCTTGTAATCGAAAATACCTGCCTGGTTGCAGGCGTTCATCACGAACACCGCCGAGTCCAGTTGGACCCGTTTATCGGCCCGGATAATCACCGACTGGTGAGCTGGGTTATCGGCAGCTGCTTGCCGCAGGATCTGGGCCACCTCGTCGCCGCTGACAATCCGGCCTTGGATGAAGAATTGCCCTTGATGATCGATATTGACAAACAACTCGCGGGGCTGGGCCATCAGCGGTCTGGCTTCGCTGGCCGCCGGCAGCATTACGTCCAATTCGCGGTCTTCGGCCGCGAATCGCGTGGCCACCAGGAAGAACAACAGCAGCTGAAACACGACGTCGATCAGCGGCGTGATGTTCAGGACGTTCAGGGCGGAGCCTTTTTTGATGCGGACGGCCATGAAGGACTTTCTAAGGCTGAAGAATCAAGGCTGAGGAATGAAGGCTCAAATCGTTTCGGTCTCGGCAAGTTGGTCTCGGTGAGTCCTTCATCTTCTGCTCCTCCGCTTCACGATTTCTTTCCCGCCGCAGACGGCGTTGGCGGCGGCATTGTTGGCGGGGTTGCCGCCATTTCCGCCGGCGACTCGGCCCCGTCCGCCTGGTCGCCCGCCATGCGAGCGCCAAAGCGGACGCGGCCTTCGTAACGTTCCACCAGGGGCATCATGTTGAACAACATCTCGTCGATTTCATGAAACAGGGCGATGATTCGGGTCTCGTAGAAGTGGGCGAACACGGCAGACGGAATGGCCACCATCAGTCCGGCGAGGGTGGTGACCAGGGCCACGTAGATTCCTTGTGCCAATTGCGTGGCGCGGTCCTGGCCGGGATTCAGCAAGGTCGTCTGGTAGAAGGCGAGGATCATGCCCCAGACGGTGCCGAGCAGGCCCAACAGGGGGGCCACTCCGGCGCACAGGCTCAGCCAGCGAACGTTGGCATAGGCGCGCTCCGCTTCCCGCTCGGCCGCCTCGGAAACTGCGTGCTCGACTTCCGAATGCGGCCGCCCGACCTTGACCAGCATGGCCCGGATCACGGCGGACGCAGCACAGGGGAATTGCTGGCACAGACGATAAGCTTGCCGCGGATCAAAACCGCCCTGTCCGCCACTCAACTGTCCCAACTGGGTCACGAGTTCGTTGGGCATCATCCGGCTGCGGCGCAGGGCGAACCCGCGTTCGATGGCAAACGTGACCATCAGCAGCGACAGCCCGAAGATCGGGACCATCCACCAGCCGCCCGCGACGGCGAGCGAAAAGGCGTTGCTGACGTCGAACAGGCCCGAGGGCGGCGTCACCGAGCCGCTCGGAGCGGGCGGCTGGTCGTTGGCGGGCTGGTCGTTGGCGGGCGGCTCCGCGTCCAGAGTGGCCGCGGCACTGGGACCGGCCGCCTCGTCACCGGGTTGTTGGGCTTGGGCGAACGGCCGAAACACCAGGAACCCGGCCAACATCAGCACGGCCAAACCGGAAAACCGGGCGGTGGCCCAGGACCGAGAGTTATGTTCGCAAAGCATAGGTGCCTTTCATGGAAAGCTAAAGGGCCGGCGGCTGGAGTTCCGGGTTGATCGCGAGTACGGTCAGCAAAGGCTTGTTCCATCCGGAGCCCACGGCGACGGCGTATCCGGCGCACACACCGTCGCCGTGGGCTCCGAGTTCAACGACATGCCGTCACTCGCGAGTGGTTCACAGGTTGGCCAGTTCGTCCAACCGCTTCTTGGCTTGGGGGACCAACTCGTCCTGCGGATGTTTGTCGATCACGTACTGGTAGGCTTGCTGGGCTTGTTTCCGCAGTTCCGCGCGAGCCGTTCCCTGGGCGTCCTTGATTTGCACCTCTGCGCATCGAGCGGCCTCGAAGCCCGCTTTGGCCTGCCACTTCTTCGCTTCCGGCGTGGCCGACTCGCCTCCATATCCGAACATCACGCGTTGGAAATGACGAATCGCCTCGGCGAACTCCTTGCGTTCAAAGGCCAACTCGCCGACCATAAAGCGGGCTCGCGCCCCGACGTCGGCGCGGGACAACTCGGCCGCCTTCTCATAGTCTGACACGGCCTCGGCTTCTTGACCAGAGTTTTGCTTCGCTCGTCCCAACTCGCAGTACGCTTCTGCCAGGTACGGCGAATCCTTGTGCTGTTCCGGGATCTGGCTGAGCAAAGCCACGGCCTGCGCCCATTTTTCCGTTTGCAGTGCGCTCTGGCCTCCGTGCAACAGTGCCAGAACTTGGCTCACCGGCGAGGCCAGTTTGACCTGCTGCGTGGCCAAATACACGGGCAGGGCTTCGTCGTACTTCTCCAGCCGGAACAGGCACTCGGCTTTCATAAACAGCGCATCGGCGGCCAGATCCCCTTGCGGTTGGTCGGTCGCCTGCTCGGCGAACTGGTCCAGTGCTTGCTGGTACTCTTTGTCCTGAAACAGCGACCAGCCGAGTTTATACGTCGCTTTTTCCCGCAGCTCGCCGGGCGAACTTTTTTGTTTGGCGGCCGTGTAAGCCTTGGCCGCTTCGGCGTATTCCGCATTTTCGTAGTGCGCTTCGCCGACGTGGAAGTTGGCTTCCGCGGCCAGCGGGCTGTCCGGATGTTTTTCGACCAGTACCGCAAAGGCGGCCACGGATTCCGCCTTTTTCGCCCCCTCCGGCACGGATTTGAAAGCCCATGCCAGTTCGTAAGCCACTTTGTCCGCCGCGGCGTACTGCGGATTGGCCGTCACCAGCTGTTGAAACGTCTCCGCCGCCTTTCCAAAATCTTTCCGTGCCACTTCCGCCAAACCGCGTTCATACAACGCATCGGACTTGTTGGGCTCTGTGGGCGAACCGGTCAAGTACGAGTCGATGGCCTTGATCGCCTCGTCCAGTTCCCCGGCCTGCCGCAGGCTCATGCCCAAGGCCAGGTGCGTGTCAGCCACCAGGGCATGCTCCGGGTAGTTCTTGAGCAGGTTGCGGAACGACGCGACCGCTTCGGGATAGGCCTTGGTTTTCAGCTGTGCCCAGCCTGTGCCGTACACGGCGTACGGAGCGAACAGCGACTGGGCATCCGCGGCGATGACGGCAGCGTATTGGGCGATGGCGGTCTTGTAGTCCTCGGCCGCGTAGCTAAATTCGCCGTAGCGATAGTGAGCCTGGTCCAGCAGGCGGCTGCGGGGAAAATCGGCGATCAGTTTCGCGAGGACCGCGATCGCTTCGGCGGTCTTGTCCTGCCGGCGCAGGGCTCGCGCCAGGAACAACAGCGTCTCGTCCGCCTGCTTCCACGCGGGATTCGCCTTGGCGGACGCCTGTAATGCCTGGACGGCGCCGTCGAATTGGTCGAGGTAAAAACGGCTCACGCCCAACACGAATTGGGCTTGCGCTTGGTTATCGGCGATCTTCAATTGCCCCACGAGGGGCTCCAACGCCGCCACGGCGTCGGCGTATTTCTTCTGAAGATAGATGGCCAGCCCCAGACGCACTTGCCACGTCTCCCGGTCCGGATGGTCCGCAGAGGACTGGACCAGTTGAGCGTACAGCTTCTCGGCTTCGGGATGCTCGTTGAGTTGGAGGTGGCATTCGGCCGCCACGTATTGCACGTCCGGCGCCAGTCGCTGTTCGGGATACGCTTTGAGGAAAGCCGCTGCGTGTTTCAATCCCTCGTCGTACCGGCCCAATTCCAACGCCCCGAAAGCAGCGTTGTACAACGCTTGAGCCGCCAATTCATGTTGCGGATGGCTGGTGGCGATCTTCAGATACAACGTCACGGCTTCTGGCCGCGAAGTGTCGGACTCGTACAGGGCATCGGCATAGTCCATCTCCAGGTGGATCGCGAACGGGTCATCCCCGGCAGCGGGCAGGACCTGCTTGGCCAAGTCGATCGCCTGCTGGGGCTTCTGGTCGCGCAGGTAAATGCGGCACAGCCAATGGGCCGCCTCGACTCGACTGGTCGCCGAACCCTCGATCACCTTTTGGAACCACGGGGCGGCATCGGAAAGCTGCTCGACCCGATAGTAACAGCGTCCGGCCGACATGGCTGCGTCGGCGACATAGGCGGATTGGGGGAATTCTGTGGGAATGCGGGCGTACAGTTTGGCGGCTTCGGCGAATTGATCCAATTTCGACAGGCAGAAGGCTTGGCGGTACAGGGCGTGATCGGCCGCCGCGAATCCCTCCAGCTTGGCAACCTCGCCGAACATCTTTCCGGCGGCGGCGAAATCGCCGGCCAGCAGGACGGCTTCGGCCTTGCGCATCCGCACTTCGTTCGCCAATGCGTGGGTGGGGAATTCCTGCAGGAACAGATCATACGCCTGGCCCGCCGCCTCGTGCTGGCCCGACTCTTCGTGGGTTACCCCCAGGGCGTACAGGGCGTCGGATCGTAACGAGCCTTGCGGGTACTTCTTGACCAGTTGGTCGTAAGCGGCGATCGCTTCCTTCTTTTTGCCCAGGTTGTATTCCGCCTCGCCCGCATAGAACAACGCTTGTTCGGTGTGCTTGCCATCGGGAAACTTCTTGACCAGTTCGGCGAACGTCGCGGCCGCCTTGGCGTACGCCCCTTCGGTCTGTTGGCCGCCCAGCGAATACTGGCACCACCCCAGATTCAAATAGGCGTCTTGAAGCAAGTCGAAATCGGGGAATTTCTTGACCACGGCGTCGAAGGCGGCGGCCGCTTTGTCGAGCTGTTTCAGTTGCAGATAGCAGACGCCCGCGTAGTGCTGGGCCTTGGCGGCCAGAGGATCTTGCGGGTAATTTTTGAGAAATTTTTCCCACTCCTCGGCGGCCAAATCGAAGGCTCCGTTGTTCTGAAAGTTGGCCGCGTCCGAGTAGACATTCACCGCTTCCGGCGGCGAATTCGCCGGCTTGGCCGCTTTACTTGCCTGAGCGAAAACCGCTGTCCCATGCAGGGACGTTGCGGCCAGAAAGCCCCAGAAAACGACGAATGCCCAGCGTTGGCGTTGCCTGTGTAACATGCCTTCTACCTCTTTTCCGTTCGGTCTTCGGTCACGAAACAGCGTTCAACTGAGTCAAGTTTAACGATCGGCGGAGAGATCGGAAAGATAGCGGCTGGGGATGGGCAACCGGCTCCCCGTCAGAATCGTTGTGCAATCGCTCGAAAGATGCTAATTTAGTGCGGGGCGGATTCACGCCGTGCAAGCAAACTTTGTCCCGCGTTCGATCGTAATTATCACCATGCACGATCACGCTAGTTGGAGCGTCGGTTTTGGCCGCTGGGGCGGTGTTCATGTGCGGGTGCACATGTTCTTCTTCCTTTTCGCGGCTTTGACGTGTTATCTCAGCTGGTGGGAGGCTCACGCCAGCGGTTCGCCAGAGGTGGATCGGCTGGCTGTCTACGCGCTGCTGATCCTGGCGACCAGCGTGTGGTTGCACGAATTCGGGCATTTATGGGCGGCCCAGCGATTGGGCGGCCGCCTGGACCCGTTGGTTTTGGTTCCTTGGGGTGGCTTGACCACGGTCCAAGGAATCCGCGATCCTCGCGCGGAACTGTTGGTCCATTTGGCGGGGCCGGCAGCGCAGGTGGCCGCATGCCTGCTGACGGCGCCGCTGCTAGTGAGCGCTTCGGGGAACCTTGCGGGGCTATTGCACCCACTGGCCCCTGAACAATTGACCGTCGGCACGACCGCGGTGGTGCTGGTAAAATTGACGTTTTGGGTGAATTGGACGTTGCTGCTGGTAAACCTGTTGCCCGTCTTTCCTTTTGACGGCGGGGCCGCTTTGCGGGCCGCGATGTTGGTGAAATGGCCCGAGTTGGGGCGTCGCGGTGCCTCGTGGATGGTGGCGAGTCTGGCAAAGGCCGCCGTGTTGGGATTGGTACTGATCGCCTTTTTTCAGACGTTTGATGATTCGCACGGCTTGGTGCCAGTACGGTTTGCCTTGATCCTGCTGTGCATCTTTCTGTATTTCAGCGCCCAGCACGAGGATCGGCGGAGCGCCGCCGAAGAGGCCGAGCGGGAGTCGCCGTTCTCCGAACCCGGCTTGCCCTCCGATCTGGATTCGCTGGAAGACGCCGTCGAACGCTGCAACGAGCCGTCCCGCCCGTTGCAACGGTGGCTGGAACGTCGCCGAGAACTTCAGCTGTCGCATCAGCGACAGCAGGAAGCCGAAGAGGAGCGCCGCCTGGACGAGATCTTGCAGCGTCTGCACCGGCACGGCCGCGAGTCGCTCTCGCCGGAAGACCGCGTCCTGTTGGAACGCGTCAGCGCCCGCTATCGCAGCCGGCTCAGTCACTGAATCCTGCCGCCGCATCCCCTCGCCCCGGGAGCACCAAAGTGCTTTCGCCCGCAGGCGGGGGGAAACAAACCTTCATGGCAGGCAAACCGCCGAAGCCCAGCGCACGAAGCCCAGCTTACGAAGCCCGGCCTACCACATTGGCGTCGGAGGCCTGTGCGGATAGAATCCGTGGCGGTTTCACAGCAGAAACGGGACCTTGATGGCGAACGAACAATCCAGTTCCACGACCGCACCAGCCCTGCCCCCCAGCCGCCCCCGTTATGGCCGGGCGGTAAACATCGCGCTGCGCACGGCCCACATCGGCGTGACCGGCGTACTGTGCGGCGGACATGTGTTCGATGTCCCGCCGGAATCGCTCAAAATCTGGCTCGCCTGGACGATCCTGACCGGCGGCTTGCTGGCGGTGGTCGAGGCGTATCCCCGCGTCCATTGGCTCTATCAAGGCCGCGGCCTGTTCGTGCTGGCAAAACTGGCCTTGTTGTGCTTGATCCCGTGGCTGTGGGCCTATCGCGTCGCGATCCTGGCCGCCGTCATCCTCCTGGGCGGCGTCGGCTCGCACATGCCCGCCCGCTTTCGCTATTACTCGGTCCTGCACGGCCGCATGCTGGACGGCCACAAGCCGCCGGGCGGATCGTTCCCCGCATAGCCGGAAGCGGTGGCGTCCGCCTTTACACGGCGGCCCGCACATCTGGACAGCTTGCTGATTCTAACAGGTCCTTATTCCCCAGCCCGCCGTCAACCCAGCGTGGCCAACAGCAGGAACGTCAGCAGCGAGCCGACGAGCATCGAGATGGGGATGGCGATGGCCAGGGCGATCAGCACGCCGGCGGTGGCGGACGGCGCGGGGGCTCGCTGCAGGGGCAGCGGCGGCGGCGCCACGCGGCGGATGCGGCGGGTATCCTGTCCGCCTGCGGTCACGGGATACGTCGGTTGCGAAATCTGGCTCCCGCTGCCTTGGCGACTGTCGCCGTTGTCGTACACGTCACTGCTAGCGTCGGTGTCCTGCAGGGTGTCATCGTCGGCGTCGGTCGGCAGGGGCGGCGGCATCCAAGGGGACTTGGTCAGCTGTTGCGACGGCAACGGCGCCGCCTCTCGGGCCCACGGTTCCAGCCGCGCCGCCACCTCGGCGGCCGTCTGGATGCGTTTCTGGGGATCCTTTTCCATCATGTCCGCCATGATCTCGACGAACTCTTCGCTGACTTCGACGTTGAAACGCCGCGGATGCCAAGGCGTTTCTTCGCAATGTCGGCGCGCCTTGTCGCGGGTCGTGCCTCCCGGAAAGGGCACTTTGCCGCTGATCGCGTAGTACATGGTGCAGCCCAGCGAGTACACGTCGCTGACCGAGGTGATCGCGGCCGGACTCTTGATCTGTTCCGGCGAGAGATAATCGGCGGTCCCGACGATCTTGCCCGCCCGGGGGTCGGTCTCCGCGTCGTGGATAAAGCCGGACAGGCCCAGGTCGGACACCTTGGCGACTCCATCGGGCGTGACCAGGATATTGCCCGGCTTGACGTCCCGATGGATCAGGCCGCGCTGGTGGGCGTATTCCAGCCCCAGGGCCGCTTGCACGATCACGTTGGCGGCCTGCTGCATACTCAACGGACCTTCGCGCCGCACCAGTTGCCGCAAGTCGGTACCGGGCACATACTCGGTAACCAGGTAATGGACGTTGCCGTCGTGGCCCGCGTCGTAGGCGCGGACCAGGTTGGGGTGATCCAAGAGAGCCTGGGTGCGGATCTCGCGGGTAAAGCTCTCGATGGCTTCCGGCGTCGATTTCTCGCGAGGCAGGACTTTGACAGCGCACTGTCGGCCCATCATCTTGTGGACGGCCTTGAAGACCTGGCCCATGCCGCCCTGGCCAATCCAGTCGGTGATCGTGTACGGGCCCAGGTTCAGTTTCGTCCGCCCGGCCTTCAATTGGTCGGCTTGATAACGGGTCAGCAGTCCCAGCTTGATCAGCTTGGCCGCCAACTCCTCGTCGCCCACCTCCTCGACCGGCGTCGGCAGTCGCTCCGGCTCCCCGTGGATCGCTGCCCGGGCCTGGTCGAATTGCTCGGCCGTGACCAGCCCGCTACGGATGGCCGATTCGCGAAAAATCGACTTGGCAGACGCCTTGTTCACGGCAGATTCATCCTTGCAACAGAGCCTAGCGATCGAACCAGCGTTTCAGCGAGTGGATCGTCGCCGCTCGGCCAGCTTGGCCGATCGACGTGGTCAACGGAATCTCCTTGGGGCAGACGGCCACACAGTTCTGGGCGTTGCCGCAGTTCTGAATGCCGCCTTCCGCGATCAGGGATTCCATCCGCTCCATGCCGGTGTGCCGCCCAGTCGGATGCGTATTGAACAGTACCACCTGGCTGATCGCGAACGCCCCGATGAAATTCCGATCGAACTCGGCGTCCCGCCGCGCGAGGTAATCCTGTTCCGACTCGCCCGCCCGCCTGGGCACGTCGATCTTGTTGTACTGCGGGCAGGCATCGACACAGCAACCACAGGTCATGCAGGTCGACAAGGGGTATCCCGTCTCCTGCTCTTCGCGAGACACCAGCGGTCCGCGGCCCATGTCGTAGTAGCCGTCGACGGGCAGCCAGGCGCGGATCTTTTGCAGGGTGCGGAACATCCGATCCCGGTTCACCATCAGGTCGCGGACCACGGGGAACTTGGTCATCGGCGCCAACTCGATGCCATCCGGCTGGTCCTCGAGCAGGCGATCCACCAGCGCCGAACAGGCTTGACGGACTCGGCCGTTGATCAGCATCGTACACGATCCGCAGACTTCCTCCAGGCAATTGCACTCCCACGCGACGGGAGCGATCTCCCGCCCCTCGGCGGTCTTGGCCTGGGCTGCGATTTTCTGCAGCAGGCTAACCACGTTCATCTCGCGTTCGTAAGGCACGCGGTGGGTTTCCCAGTAGCTGCGCTGACCCGGGCCATCCTGCCGCAGAATACGAACGGTGACGGCCGAGGGTTGGCTACTGGCGAGCTTCGGGGTGGCGTCCATAGGGTTCTTCATCTCCACGTTTCTACTGCGCTTGGGATACGGCCGTGCGTTCCTTCCATACTTGTTCGATTTCTTCTGCGCCGGCCAAACCGTACAGTCGCGGCCGGGGCGGGATGAGCGACGTGTCCACTTCTTCATAGCTCAAATCCGGCTGTTGGCGGTTGGAATTCCAAGTCGCGATGGTCGACTTGAGCCATTTCCGGTTATTAGCCTCGAAAGCATCGCACCATTGTTCGGCCTGGCGGCGGCGTTCGGCCGGTTCGTGCGCGGTCAAGTGGCCCATCTGGAACTCCGGCTTGTAGTGCGCCCCTCGGCATTCGTCCCGCTGCAACGCCCCCCGCAAAATCGACTTGGCCACGGGAAACATATCCAACAAGGCTCGGGTGAAGACCACGTTTTGGTTGGTCCAATTGCCGGTATCCGACAGACTGCAGCGCTGCGCTCGTTCGTGCAACTCGCTGACGGCCGCCAGCGATTCACGCAGTTGGTCGTTGCGGCGAACCACGGTGGCCGCTTTGGTCATCACTTCGCCCAAGGCCTCGTGCAGCCGGTACGGATTCTCTCCACCACCGCTGCGGCGAAGCAATTCGTCATGGGTTTGGCGGTGTTTTCGCTGGGCACCCTCGAACAACGCCGCCGGCAATTCCGCGGCCGCCGGCCCCTTTTCCTCCAGCAGGGCATGAATCCCCGGGGCGGCGAACAAGCCGGAGAAAATGCAGCTGAGCAGGGAATTCGCGCCCAGACGATTTGCGCCGTGGTACTGGTAGTCGCATTCGCCGATCGCGTACAAACGGGGAATGCTGGTGACTTGGTTCTTGGGCGAGGCGGGCTGCAATCCGCCTTCGTGAGTACGTTCGTAGTCCGCCCACAAGCCGCCCATCGAGTAGTGGACGGCGGGAAAAATCTTCATCGGCGCGAACCGGGGATCGACTCCCTGGAACTTTTGGTAGATATCCAGAATCCCCCCCAGCTTGCGTGTCAGTTCATCCGGGTTGATGTGGGTCAAATCCAGGTACACGCACTGCCGATCTTTCTCGACGCTCAGCCCTTCGTTCACGCAGACATCGAAGATTTCGCGGGTGGCGATGTCGCGAGGCACGAGGTTGCCGTACTTGGGATACCGCTCTTCCAAGAAATAGCATCGCTCCGACTCGGGGATCGTGCGCGGATCGCGGTGGTCTTGCGGTTGGCTCGGGACCCAAACCCGACCGCCTTCGCCGCGGGCCGACTCGCTCATCAGCCGCAATTTGTCCGCGCCGGGGATCGCCGTCGGATGGACTTGAATGAATTCCGGATTGCCGTATTTCGCGCCGGCCTGAAACGCGCGGCTGACGGCGCTGCCGGTGCAGACCATCGACATGGTCGATTTGCCGAACACCAGTCCGCAGCCACCGCTGGCCAGGATCACCGCGTCAGCGGGAAAGGCGCGGACCTCCATGCTGACCAGATCCTGACCGACGCAACCGCGGCAGACGCCCGCATCGTCCAGGATCGGCCCCAGAAAGTCCCAGAACTCGTATTTTCTGACGTGCCCCTCCGCCTCCCAGCGGCGGACCTGTTCGTCCAGTGCGTACAGCAACTGTTGGCCCGTCGTCGCTCCGGAGAAGGCCGTCCGTTTGTACATCGTGCCGCCGAACCGCCGTCGATCCAGGTAGCCCTCTTGCGTGCGATTGAAAGGCACGCCCAGGCGGTCCATCAGATTGATGACCTTCGGCCCCCAGTTCGCCATCTCATTGACGGGCGGCTGGTGCTGCAAAAAGTCGCCGCCGTACACGGTGTCGTCAAAGTGCTTCCACTCGCTGTCGCCCGCCTGCCGCGTCAGATCGTTGCACGAATTGATGCCGCCTTGGGCACACACGCTGTGCGAACGCTTGACGGGCGTCAGACTCATCAAGTCCACGTCGACGCCCAATTCGGCCAGCCTCATGGTGGCGGCTAAACCGGCCAAACCGCCGCCGACGATCAGGACGCGTTTCTTTGCCATGCTGATTGATCCTATCTCTTGGCCTACTCGGACCGCTTTGCTGGATTCGGCCTGATTTCCCGCGAATCCACCATCGACTCGTACATCCGATCTTCGGTTTCCCGCGCCGCCTGGATGTCCACCGTGGCCACGCCGTACAAGACGACGGCAACCAGCAGGGCCATGGCGACGCCAAAGCCCGCACACAAGCGATTGGCCCGCCGCTGCGCCGCCTGCGAAGTCCACAAGCCCCAGGTAATGCCCATCGTCCACAGGCCGTTCGCCAAGTGGTACACACAGGACAGAACCCCGATGGCGTACAGGACGAGGACGACCACGTTGCTCATGGCCAAGCCCAGTGTCGAGCCGGCGTTGAAGGGCTTGAACTGGGCCCCATGCAACGGCGCGACGACAATTTCTTTCCAGGCGTCGAAGTGAAACCACCCGTGCATATGGAACACGTGCCATATAATAAAGGCAAAGGCGATGATGCCCGTCGCTCGCTGCAGCGTGTAACGGATGTTGGCCGCGTACGGGTACATGCTCGTGTTCGCCTGCCCGCTACGAATAATGACAATACCGATGATGCCGTGAAACAGAATGGGCAACAGCACAAATAACCACTCGACGATCGGCAGCAGGCTTTCCAAGCTGTGGATTTGATATACATTCTTCTGGAAGGTCGATGGCGCACTGAGTAGGCTGGCGTTGACCGCCAGGTGGACAAGCATGTAGACGCCGACGGGAAACACGCCGGTGATCGAGTGGAGACGGCGAATGAAGAACTCGTGGCGGGCGAAAAAGGTTGTGGCGGCCATCTTGTTCTCCGCAGGATCTCGTGTTGACCGATAAAGTTTCAGTAGTAGTATAAACGCACAAACGTGGGAAACAACCGGGCGAAGGTGCATTGATGCAGTTGGAAATCCCTTCCCTGCTGGTCACCGACGACGACGACGACCTGCGCGAAACCCTTCGCGCGGCGTTGGAGCAGCGCGGCTTCCGCACTCTGGCGGCTTGCGATGGCGAGGAAGCGCTGGAAATCGTACAGCGCGTGCAGGTGCATTTGCTGTTGCTCGATATGTACATGCCGCGACTGAGCGGGTTGGAAACCCTGCGCCGCGTCAAACAGATCACCGAACAACTGCCTTGCATCCTGATGAGTGCCGACATGGATGACCGTTTGGCGGAAGAAGCATTGCAGGCCCGGGCTTTTCGCGTCTTTTCAAAACCGGTACGATTCTCAGACCCGTCGGATCGCTCGTGGCCGGTGTCGTACCGATGGGTGTTAACGCCCAACTATCGTCTACGTAGACCTCGGTTGGCGTGACGATGGTCAGGACCACATCGTTTCCGTCCCCGCCTTGGTAGGAAATCGTGAACGGAATACCGTTCAGGACGACCGTCGAGCCTTCGTTCAATCCGTCGAATGTCCCTGTCACGGGGTCGCTTCCGTCGTTGTCGATTAGAATGAAGCTGGCATCGTTCAGCGGCACGAAGGGCGTCACGCGACTGGCGACGAGCGTGACTCCGTCCAACACCACGTCTCCGCGGACGACGAGATTGTCGTAATGGGTTTGAGGATCCACTCCGGCGAGTTCCAGCGTCAACGTGTCTCCGGCGTTCAGTGTCAGGTTACCGTTGAGCACGATCTGCTCTGGGCTGGCGCCTGGCGAGAAATTCACGTCCTTGTTCGGCGTCACAGCGTCCACGTTTTCCGCGTACGTGCCGGTATGCACGCGGATCGTCCCGCCTGAGGCTGGCAACAGGCCGATTGCTTCCGTGATCCGGCCCGAAAATCCCACTTGTGGACTGTCGTCATCGACATGCAGAACCGAGAAGTCCCCCTGAAATCCGGGCCTTGTCGAATCAAGATCGGTGCCTGTGTCCAGCCAGGGCGTCCAGTCGACGTCGCCGATGATCCCCGCGCCAACCGCCGTGGGGTTACTCGTACCCCACCAGTTCCCCGAGGCATCGATCAAGAGGTCGCTGACGTTTTTGAGGTTGGCCGCCGAGTTACCCACAATACGGTTTCCGTGGATCACGTTCCCAGGCCCGATGTCGCCAGGGGAGCCGACGACCAGAATTCCCACCTCGTTGTTCTCGATGAACGAGTTCCGCACCACATTGCCCGTGGGGATTCCACCGGCCCAGCTCGACTTGGAGATGCGGACGCCCACCCCGCTGTTTCCGGAGAGGTTCGAGTCCTCGATCACGGTGTTGTGTGCGGACGAGAGGCTGATCCCGTTTGGCAATCCGCTCAGGGTCTGATCCGTGATGAGGTTGCCGTCGGCCGCTTGTCCCCAAACAATGATCCCCCAGCACCAGACGGCCGGATCGTAGAAGCCGCCCCACAACGATCCGCCGACAAGGTCGGAGATCGCGTTTTGGCTGATCACATTGCGGGGGCTCCTGTCCAACGCAATCGCATAGATCCCGATATTGTGCAGATTGTTCCCCCGGATGACATTTTCGGAGGCTGCAGAGTGGGGACCACCGACGATGTTGACACCAATGTAACCGATGTCGTAGATCTCATTGCCTTGGATGACGTTGTGCGAGCCGTAGCAGAGAATACCATAGTCGGTTTGGTCCACGACGCCGATTTGGCCGAGATTCCCTCGCAGGACATTGTTTCGGATCGTGTTGTGGTCGGAGCCGACGGCGATGCGGAGAATCTTGCTCTCTTTCCCGTCGTCCGTCGTGTCCTGTACCGTGAAGCCCTCGAAGGTGTTATGGTCTCCGCGAAGGAAGACACCGCCCGCAGTGGTGTCGGAGGGCGTGATTATGGTGTTGGCCGCACCGTCCGTCGAACGAATGGTGAGGTAGTCTTTGTTTATGGTCAGGTTTTCGGCGTAGTTTCCCGCCGCTACGCAGACTGTCCCCCCCTCGGCCGCGACGTCGATGCCATCCTGGATCTGGCCGGGAGCTGCCACGTAGATGGTCTGAGCAGATCCGGCGATCGCATTGGTCACATTGGCATGCAAGTACACTGTCGGGGCATCGATCGTCACCGTACCAGAGAACGTGCTCGTTGCCTTAACCCACACGCTATCGCCGGCTTCGCCGCCCGTCGTGATCCGTAGGCTTGTGTTCGCATGGAGGTTGTCGGCACTGGAGATCGTCACCCTGTCGACGCCGGCGACGGTTGTGGTGTCGATCACGATGGCCGAACCGCGGACGCGAGCGTTCTCGAAAGCCGTGCCGCCGCTGGTACCGGAGATCTGCAGCGCGGGCGTGACTCCGTCAATCAGCGTACTCTCGGCGATGTCGATCACGTCATCGCCACCCGGCAGGTTTAGCGTGAAGCTGCCGCCGACCACGTCATAGTCGATCGGCGCCAAACCGGCAAACGAGATCAGCCCGCTGTCGAGGTGGATGACACCGGAGCCGGAGACCGCGGCGTCGGGCAGATAGGTGGCCTTGAGTCCGCTGCCGACAATTCGCAGCGCATCATGGCCGTCTCCGCCGTTGAAAAAGATGCCTCCCGACGGAATCGGACTGCCTGCCGAGAAGTCGATTGTCAGCGTGTCGTTGCCGTCGCCCCCCAAGACCTGCAACTGCGCGATGTCGTGGACCTTCAATGCCTCGGTCTCTGATGTCGCCGAAATCAGGTCCGTCGACCAATGCTCTCCGCCGTCGCAACTGTATTGCAGATAACCTTCGGAATTAACGCCCAGCGACAGCGAATCGTTGGCACCGTCTGCCTGAAAGGTCACGACACCAACGTCCACCCCGACGGATACGCTCAGCACGCGGCGATCCTCCAATCTCGCCAGCGTCGGCTGAAAATCGACTTGATCACGGAGCGTCCGCCGCGCATTGTGGTCTCGCGTCCGCCGTCGGCGGTCCGCGAACAACCGCAAACGCTGAATCCAACCCTTCCACGCCATTGCGTCAGTCCTTGCTCGAAGAGGTTCGCCGACACGCTGCAGAACTCACTGCCGCGGTGCTTGACGCCACGTCCACCTTGATTTGCCACGGACATACGGCAAAAGGCTCGCCAACCCGCTTG
>Ga0351956_1052_pt1 | contig 23691 bp, 17 predicted proteins | sample TotcelT113001L13_FD_205809 | JGI IMG/M metagenome (GOLD analysis project Ga0351956, IMG submission 205809) | Enriched cells from coal bed in the Powder River Basin, Montana, United States - Total cells T11 rep3 HSBNCT.T11.300.1.L13 ...
AACGCGCCAATACAAATTAATATCTAGTAAATCGAAAAAGCCCCGCAGCTAGTCATTGTCATCGTCGTCAGGGCTCTCCTGAAACTGATTTCCCTTAAACCCAAAATTGCCAAATCGACTGCTCAGGCCACTCCCCCGCCCATAACGGCTCAGCGTTCTCAAAACAGACGACGGCTGCACTTCAGGTTTCACCGGTTCGACAGACATCGTCTGTTCAATAGGCATGCTAACGCCGACCAGTGCTTGAGCGGGCACAGGCGCCTTAAGCTTCACCGGCTCGACAAGTATCGTGCTTTGAGGTGCTTGTAAAATAACCGGGGCCTCAGTCTTCACCGATTCGACAGGCACTATGCTTTGGGGTGCTTGAAAAATAACCGGGACCTCAGTCTTCCCCGGTTCGACAGGCACTGTGCTTTTGGGTGCTTGAAAAATAACTGGTGCCTCAGGTTTCATTTGCACTTCAGGCTTCACCTGTTCGACAGGCACTATGCTTTGGGGTGCTTGTACAATACCCGGGACCTCAGGTTTCGCCTGCACTATTGCATCATTTTTCACGGGATCACTAGGCACAAGGGGCGCAAGAACCTTCTGTAAGCCCTGTCCAGAATTATCAGCCAACACCGTCTGTTTCGCCTCACCAGGCACCGTACCCGAAAGCTTCTGCGCAAGCGCCGTTAGCCACGACCCACCATTCCAATACCAGTCATACACGTACAACCCAACCACAATGGTAGTCGTCACCGCAGCAATACCAAGCACGGCGTGTCGTTTGGCGATATACGCCTCCTGCTCGTCATCCTGCATTGCATACGTGGCTGAACTAGCAACCAACGCAAGCGCTAAGACACTACACGAGAAAACACGAGAAAGACGAGAAACGCTATTCATATTCACAAAGACAACCTCCAACTAAAAATACTCGTTTTTGTCGCACGCGACCCCAAAAAAGATCTGAAGATCGCGGCTTTATAGCGTTTAGTATACGCAAAAGGGGACACAAAGTCCATGCCCTGCCACGCGCACAAAAAAGAGGGCGCTTGCGCCGCCCCCCAAAAAATTAATCTGTTTTTCTTATAATAATTTCACGTAATAGAAAAAGGGGGCAGCGAAAAGCCACCCCTCATATCATTATTGGTTTTTTACCACCAGGACACCCCGGAAAAAATACCAGGATCAACCGTTTTGTTCATACTCAAAGTTGTTGCGCTTGATTGAATCTCAGCCTTCTGCCTCATGGATGCTTGTACGTTTTCCAAACGGTCGCCCGTTGGCTTCACGTCAACCTTTTGCTGCTCGGGCTTTTGCTCCGGCTTGATTTCAACCTTGGACAATTCAATCTTTGATTGCTCAATAACTTTGGTTTCAAACTTTTGCTCAACCTTTGGCTGCTCAGGCTCCTGCTCAGCTTTAATTTCAACTTTTTCAAGGACCAACTTTGGTGCATTTAGGTCTACTTTTGGCTGTTCAACGGCAACCGTTTCGGTACGGCCAAACAACGCATTACGAACCTTTTCAAGCAACTGCCCGGTGTAATCACGCCCAAACTTCTTGTCAGCGATTACAGCCCCAAAAAAACCTACGATTAAAATCTTGCCCTTGTGCCGCCACAGGCTAGAGCCAATCTTGCCGAGCACAGACTTTTGAGCGTACACACAGGCATCCTTCTTTGCTCCAAACCCAGTGTTCTGCTCGCTTTGCTCGTCAGTATCCAGCTCATTAAACAATTTCTCAAGCGTGCTGACATAACCAGGCATTTCTTCGAACTTAATATCTGTCTTCTCAAAATGCTCGTTATACGCCTTGAGCTCTTTGCTATTTTCTCTCATGCTGTACGTAAAACCAGTCAACAACAAAACTGGCAACACAAGCCCATACCGAATAAATCTATCTAAAAACATAATACCATTCCTCCATTTGTCACATAACGACCTATCGGCATCAAATATATACCCTTATTAAAAATAATATATCAAAAAAGAATCTAAGTCAACGTCGTTTTAAAAACAACGAGCCAAAGAGAATTTATGCCAATTGGCTTGGTTGTGCAATTTAGTGCTCGCACACACACCCGCCGTCGCCCTCAAGTTCTAAGCACGCTTCTGTAACCGCTCATCCTGACTATACATTACCCACAAGTCCCTAGTAGAAAATATCTGGGCTGAAACGGGGGGAAAGGGTGTAAAAAAAAGGGAATTTTGCAACCGTTCGTCCCGAGCATCATTGAGGGATCGGACGGATAAAGAAATTTGCAATGGAGCTCGTACTTTAAAAACAACTAATCGCATTGCATTCGCGCGCCCTTCGACAGGCTCCGGATACAAGCGGCGCCATCAAAAATGGGAGGTGGCTTGCGCCACCTCCCATACCAGATAAAACGAAGTTGTCGTCTTAGACAGTTTTGTTAACTGGTTGCTCAGATTCGATTTCAACCTTTGGAAGATCAACTTTGGTCAATTCAACCTTGGTCAACTCAACCTTAGGCAATTCAACCTTTGGTTGCTCAACGTTCGTCAATTCGACCTTGGCAAGCTCATTCTTCACCACAGGCAACTGGGCGAGAATGGATTGCTCAACTTTGGTCTCAACCTTCGTCAATTCAACCATTGGCTGCTCAGATTTGACTTCAACCTTGGGAAGCTCAACGATTGGCTGGTTCACAACTGGTTGCTCAAGCTTAACGTCAACCTTGGTCAACTCAACCTTTGGTTGCTCGACTTTCGTCAATTCAACCTTGACAAGCCCATCGGTCTTTGGAAGCCCAGTATTTGTGGTGCCCGTTAGCTCTGGCTGAGCTTTGCTCACCAAGCCTTGGTCTTGCAAATACGAAACAACCTTTTTGCCCCATGCGCTGTCGCCAATGCCGTTTACCCATGAACCAACTTTACTGAAAGCAGCGTCGGTCCACTTACCATCGCTGAACACTTGGTCATACGAATAGGTAAGAAAAGCTGCGTACGCGAGCACACAAGCTCCAAACGCAACCTTCGCAACCTTGCTACCCTGCGTTTGCTTTTGTTCTTTTACTTCGCAAGCCCGTACAATGTAACCCATCCCCGCATTCCAGTAAAAGACATACATGTTGCCGGTTTCGCTGTCTTTGAACAACTTGCCATTATCTTCTTGCGTATACTTATTATCGCCGGTTTTAAGACACTGCACTGCAGCCAATGGCGCGCAGAGCATGCTCACCAGCGCGAGCGCACAGAACATACGTTTTACTATTGATTTCATCAGGAATCCTCCCTAAAACTAATAAAGATACATGAACCATGCATAACCGCTGCATGTGCGGCACTCTATCCCCACCCAGTCCACTCAGGAAACCATCAAGCTGTTCGAGTGCGTTGTTCTGGATAAATAGAGTTGTGGGACAGCTGCAGTTACCACGATTTAGGTAGTCCCTACAATTGCCCCACTACTTTTTTACTCAATCAGCAAGCTGACGTAATAACCCGAATTACTTCTGGTTGTTTACTACTTGGTCATGACTTGATTTGGATTCACAACGTTTTGATTCGCAACGTTTGCAAGAATCGCTGTTTTGACTTCAACTTTTGGTTGCTCAACCTTTGGAAGCTCAACTTTTGGTTGCTCAACTTTGATTTCTTCAACCTTTGGAAGTTCAGCTTTTACTTCAGCCTTGATTTCAGGCTTGATTTCAGCTTTAACTTCAGGCTGCTTAACTTCAACTTTTGGAAGTTCAGTTTTGACTTCAACTTTTTCAAGTCCTTTGGTCAAATCAGCCTTTGGCGCTTCTGTTGGAACAACGAGGGTTGTTTGTCTGGCACCATCAAAGTAGCCACGGGTTGCCCATGAGAAGAAAGACTGTGCCTTTTCTTTCACGAACGATTTAGCGTCACCCGCGAAGGATCCAACTTTACCAGCAACACCATAGCGGTATGCAAAGTAACCACCGACAACACCGGCAACACCAAGTGCTGCTACTTTCTTACGGTTGTTGTTGATGTAGCTGCAGGTATCAAATAATGGCTGTGTTGAGAAGACGTAGCGGAGCGTAGAAACATTTGTTCTGTACGTTTTAATATAGCGAGCAATGTCTTTTCCCTCTTTTTCCTTCTCTTCTTTTGTCATCTGACTCAGCGCTAGTTCAAGGGCATCCGCAATCTGGTTGCAAGCACGAGCATTTTTAGAATCGACACTGGAAAAAGAACCCAGGGTCTTTATGTAAAGGTTATAACCCTCACTGTGCTCTGGCGTCTCATTTTTTTTCATGCTGAACGCAGCAGAACAAGTCAACAACAAGACCGGGAGTAACAACCCGTAACGAACATATTTACCTAATAACATAATGCCATCCTCCATTTGTCGTGTAACGACACATAGGCATTGAACATACAACTTCATTGCCCATGATATACGCAAAGAAAATTAAAGTCAATAGCAATTGACAAGTGTTGTCCAAAGAGGATATATTTATGGGGTGAAAAGAAGCGGCAGGACGCGCCTGCCGAAAAAAATATAATCATCTACGCGCAAAATTTATTTATCTTAATTCGCCCAGAAATAAACCCTGCTTCGCCACAGCGCCTCCATCTACCAAAAGCAAGCCTTTAAGGAACTTCTACCCGTTGCAACTTTTGTCCTTCCTTCCGTGCGCCAAGATTGTATTTCTTTAAAGAACAATCTACTTAATTGCAAGCGCTAGCTTCTTCACTTCAACCACGTAAGCATTCCAGTTCGCACCCGGGTCTCCCGTAAGAAGTACTTTATCCGCAGTTACCATCTTATCAAAAACTGCCACGAGATCCCCTGCAAACTCCTTGGCCCCCTTATCATCCTGGGCATAGCCCAAAGTCCCAGCAACTTTCTTTACGATGTCAAGAGTGGTATCAGTAGCAGGATCCGCTTCTGTCTGTAAAGGATTGACATATGCATTGGCAAATGTGACCCTCTCCCCTGGATCGACACTTAAAAGCGCTGCTTTCGACTTATCAGTCACCGGCAATTTTTTCTCCACCGGCTTCGGCACGCTCTTTGTCAACTCCTCCAAAGACCCTGACAACTGCGCCAGGCGAATATCCAGTATGTCTGCTCGAGCGCTCGAAAACACCAACACCAGACTACCTGCTAGCAAGTACATCCCATAGAGATTCAAACTTTTCATACGTCTACTCCCTTTTCGTCACAAACAGTAGCTACATGCGCGCCGCTAAACCAAATAAAAAGGCGGCAGGCCCTGCCTGCCGCCCTTACTTAATCAAGCCCGATTTAAGCTTTTAGCTTGGTAACAGCTACACCTGCTGCAGACACAGCACCCCCTGCTTTTGCTACCATTTCTGCTGTAGCCGCATCCTTCTGCTTCTTGAGCAATTCAATCAAGACAAAGCCCGTATTTGACTCATCTTTTTTATCAGCTTCCGCATCTCCAAACAACCTAGCCAACTGGTCAAGGACGACATCGGTATCAGTTTTAATATCGCCTGCTTTCGCTGCAGGTTTTGGCACTTTGCCGGTACCGCCGCCGCCGCCAAGATCTGAAACCGCATTCTTCGTGAATGACGCATCAACCGTCTTATTCTTCTTAATAAGCCCGAGCATATTGTCTTTGGGTTTTCCCTCTGGCATTTCTGCATACGCAAGCTTTACAAGCTCAGAGTCGTTAACAGAAAGGGCATACTTAAGTACCGCACCTGGATTGCCAAGCTTCGCCGCTATCGGTGCACAAACTGTGCAGAGCAACAGCGCAAATGACAAATGTATTAATTTCATTTGTAACTCCTATAAAGTTTTACTTAATTGCAAGTGCCAATTTCTTAACCTGATCAACATAGGCCTTCCAGTTCAGGCCCGGATCTTTCGAAACATCTACCTTATCAGTAGTAACCATCTTCTCGAAGACTGCAACGAGATTGCCGGCAAACTCCTTGGCCCCTTTATCATCATTGGTATACGCCAGAGGAGCTGTGGAGGCAACAGTTTTGACCATATCCAGCGTCATATCTGTAGCAGGATCCGCTTTTACTTGCAATGGATTGACGTAGTCATTCATGAAGTTTACACGTGCACCATCATCGCCTTCAAGGGCTGCCTTCGACGCATCGGTTGTCGCCAGCTTGCTCACAGGCGGTACTTCTTTCTTCTCTTCTTCTTTCTTTTCCTCGGGCTTCCTCACGTCCTTCTTGCCGACAGGAGGCACCTTGATGCCTTTTTTGGCCTTCTGCTCGTCAAGATACCGCTGCTGACGCATTTTCAAGATCTGCGATTGGCTCGCCAGCACACTGCCGCAAAGCAGCGTTAGGCATAGAAATGCTGCTATTTTTTTAACCATAGTAATTCCTTTCAAATGTATTTATGTCCCTTAGAACGATACGCCCAACTGACCAAATACCGTCCAACGGTTACCCGCTGCGTTGCCATACGTGAAGTCCCATGCTGCGCCAACCGATAGAATCGTTGGATAGCAGCAATCGCCCCAGTTGTAGCCAATGGTGCCGTAGATGGTGTTCGCGATGACTGCAGGCATTGCACCGGATTCCCAGTCAATGTCAGTCACTTTGATCGAGAGCGTGTCGTAGTTTGACTGCCCATTTGCGCCATCCGATGGATATTCACCGAAGTGTTGGATGTACTGGGTTGCAAGCGCAGGATCATTGAAAACACGAATGTTCAATGTATCGCCAGCAGCAGGATCCGCAAGGTTACCAGCACCCAATACGGGGAAAGGTATTACCGCAACTGTAGGTGGCACAAGAGGAGGAACCGCTGAAGGAACGAATGTTTGCTCTTCATTTGCAGTAGGAGCTGCCAAAAGATAGAGTTTTTCTGCCACGTTCGTATTAGGCGCGACGCCTGTAGAGGCGGCCGTCCAGTTCAGGTACTCTTTGCCCTGCGTCGTAGAACCAGTCCCAAGCACACGCAAGCCGAGTTGATTTGGCTCAAGTTCAGTCATGGTGTTTGGATCGCGAATCGTACGTGCACTGGTCATATACCCTTCACCAAAGATCGACTTAAGCACTGGGCCATTGGTCCAATTAGGCCTGATCTTCTCTGCATGACGTGCATAGAACGTCCAACCGCCTTCTGCCACAAAATTACAGCCTTCATAGATGAATGCTGAGTTAATGTTGACATGAAGCCTTGGTGTAACGTCGACTTTGCGTGTCATAAGGTTGATACCTGATGTACCGCTGAATGGGGCTAGCGCAGTTGCTGCAGTTTGAGCATCGGTGAGGCTTGCATACATTTCCATGTAGCGGCTCCACTGCTTGCCGATCAAGTCGAATGAACGATATTGCGCTTTCTTGAAGAGGTAACGGGAATCAAAGTCGATGCGTACACCAAACTTGGACTCGTCGCCACACCAGAGTGTGTACGCAATGTTCGAACCCCATGAGATGCCGAAGTGCTGGCCATTACCAACCACTGGCTCAAACATGTACTCGCCTTTTGGCTTGTTACCGGTTGGGAATATTACCCCAATGTATGATGCATAGGTGCAGCAGTCGGTCAAGACGCCGTTGTAGCCGAGCTTGAACTCAAGGTCTGCCAAACGGGTTTTGTCCATCTTCTTGCTATTGTCAATTTTGCCATACTTCCAGTTTGTTTGCTTGAAGGCATCGACCATGTTTGCCACAGTTGGGGAAGCATCAAGACCCGTTGTCGCAATGAGCGTACCCTGGGTATTGATGGTTTCCTTGAGGTTCATCTTGCTCTTCACATGGAGCACAGGCGCATTCAATTCAAACCAGTAGCGTACCGAGTCATCTTCGTGGAAGACAAAGCCTTGTTTCCAATCTAAGCCAGCACCGAATACGGTCTGTTTAGGACGGAATTCAATGGTGCTATTAAAGAGCAAGTCGCTGGTGCGAATGTTGAAGTGACGTGAATCGATATCCGCTCCGGCCACGAGCAAGCTCTCCATGGTTGGGTTAAGCGTATCCGATGCAACCAATGTGCGCTTGTGGTTAATACCGAAGTATTCGCCCATATGACGCGAGCCCTTATCGGTCAACTTGCCACCAAATGGCACGATCCTCAAGGCAGTGCCCCATGCACACTCATCTTTATTTGCGCCCATCATCGCTGGACGTGCAAGCGCGTCGTAGAGATAGGTACCTGATTCAAAGAATCCTATTGATTGAAAATACGATCTGCTCGTATAGTGGCCCGAGGAAAGTTTCCCGTTGCCACTGCCTGTTTTGTCGTGGTCGCTCGCCACAACTGCTGCTGCGGTGGTCATAAGCCCCGCAACTAAAAGTAACTTCTGTATGTCGTTCATACGTGCTCCTTTTGAAAGATGACACAAAATTCCATTAGATCTCTACCACAGAACTCTGCGAGACGTCAACTATCTCGTTCTATCTTTTTTTTTGTTTCCTTTCCCACTCCCTAGAAAACTTACGTACGACGACATTCTAAACCGAGATGAAAAGAAAAAACAAGACTTTTTATTGCAACTGATACAAGTTGCTCGTGTAATTTGGTTAAAAACACCACAGGCCGGCCATTTTTGACCAAAAAAATTTTTTAAAAAAAGTTTTGGGAACTGGAGTTGGCCCGGAGTTGGAATGGGTCGCCCCCCGTCTTTTGCTCTGGGGCACGGGGAGAGGTTGGTTTGCGCAAATACATGGCACCTGGTACCTTTTGATTCAGGGGTTTGATTCAGGGGTTTGATTCAGGGGTAAAACGAGTCTCGGCAAAACAGTTTTCAGGAGAATCACGTGAAGCAGTTACCAATTGGGATTCAAAGCTTCGAACAGCTTATCAGCAAAAAATATTTGTATGTCGATAAAACAGAATACGTGCACCGGCTCATCACAACCGGCGCCTATTATTTTCTTGCTCGTCCCCGACGATTTGGTAAATCGCTCACCGTCTCAACCCTCAAAGCACTTTTTGAGGACAAGCGAGAACTTTTTGCAGGCCTGTGGATTGACCAGAGTACGTACACCTGGGAAAAGCACCCGGTTGTATATATAGACTTTGCAACGGTTCAGGCTGGGGCTCCCGCAATTTTCAAAAGAAGTCTCGGAAAAAAACTTGCAAGCATAGCACTCCAATACAACATTGTTCTGGAGCTCGACGAACCAGGCGACATGCTCAACGAACTTATGGTTTTATTGCGCCGCCAGGGTCCCGTGGCCGTACTCGTCGACGAATACGACGCCCCAATTCTCAAGCACCTACCAAAATCCGTACACCTACACGAAATTCACGAACAAATGCAGAGCTTCTTCTTGACACTCAAGGGACTCTCTGAGCACGTTCAGTTCATGTTTATAACGGGCGTCAGCAAGTTTTCTAAAACATCGATCTTTTCAGGATTCAACAATCTCAAAGACATCAGCATGGACGAGCGATATGCTGAGCTGTGTGGCTACACCCATACCGAACTTACCACCTATTTTACTGAACACATCGCCGCGCTTGCCACGCATGAAGCATGCACGCAGAAGCTGGTAACGCAAAAAATCACCGACTGGTATGATGGCTACCGCTTTGCCCCGAATGCGACCGCCATGTACAACCCCTTCTCGGTCCTTCTACTCTGCGACACAAAAGCATTTAAAAATTATTGGTTTGGCACCGGCACCCCAACTTTTTTGCTCAAAATGATCGGCAAAGCAGAACGTATTCCAAGCAGCTTTGAAACAGTCTCTATGAGCGAAGCAGCTATGGACGCAGCAGAACCGGAACACCTAGAAATTGTTCCCCTTATGCTCCAAACGGGCTATTTGACTATCAAATCGTTTGACCCAGAAACCACTAATTACACGCTCTCATTCCCTAACCGAGAAGTGCGAAGTGCCTTTGCACAAAACCTGAGCAAATATTTTACACCTGTTTCTCTGGAAGATTACAATGATCCCAATCCCAAGGATTAACCCCAATCACGGAATATAAATGTGCATGCTTGCCCTTAGCATTCTTCGCCCCAACCTTCGCCCGCAAGCTCTAGGCACATTTCTGTCCCCGTTCGTCCTGAGCCTGTCGAAGGGCTCGAACGGTCAAGCGCGCTTACGTCCTACTCGTAACAGCCAGCGGCTACCGCATTGGCCCAAATCGAAGAGAAGCGCTATTTCGAGAAGTATCTGCACCAGAACAAACCAATCACCTTAGTTGGTATCATGTTTGACTCTGAAAAGAAAAACGTCGCCGGATGGGTACGAAAAGACTTGGTATAACCTCGAGGCGCCTACTTATACCAAACCCGCGATATAAATTTGTATTTGCGCGTTCGAACCCTTCGACAAGCTTCCCCCTTCGCCAAGGCTCCGGAGGACAGGCAGGATGAGCGGTTTTCGGATACAGGCTTTCTCGAATTCACGCAGACACCCGCCGTTTACCAAGGATGAAGTACAAATACCAACCAGCCCCACACATCGCGCCAACCTCGCCCATCCTTACACCCTCGAGCATCCTGCCGCGCCCGCCACACCCCGCTCGTCCCGAGCGCAGTTGAGGGATCGGGCGGATAAAGAAATTTGCAAGCTAAAACCTTTACATTACTTCAAACCCACTTAAGTCGTAGGTTTACAAATAAAACCGTTTTGCTCGCTCATCCCTCAACGATGTTCGAGACGAGCGGGGCGGGGTCAGCTTTGGCTCTGCAGAGGTGTGAAAATCCCTCTTTTTACATATCTTCGCCCTGTTTCAGCCCAGATTTTTCTGATAGGGAGTTGGGGGGGAATGCATAGGCAGGATGAGTAGACTATGGCACAATTCAAGGCTCCTAAAAACGACGCGTGCCTCTACCTTTTTACAGCAGAGGCACACGTACTTTACGTTCGAATTCAGAGCGTTATAGAGTGCCTAACGCGCTTCTTTTTTACGTTTAATCGCCAATCACGGCCAAGCCACTTTAGGAGCATGGACGGACATAGTCACGCCGTAGCTACTCCAGTAGCGAAGACGGATTAGAACGAAACGCCTAGTTGACCGAATACGGTCCAGCGGTTAGCCGCTGCATTACCGTATGCGAAGTCATAGGCACCACCGACCGAGAAGATCATTGGGTAGCAGCCACAATCATAGTTGTAGCCAACGGTTCCGTAGATCGTGTTTGCCACGATAGCAGGCGCCGCGCCGGAATTCCAATCGATATCTTCAAGTTTAATGCACAATTCAGGATAGTTCGCCGCACCTGCGAGATACTGCGCATAGTAAAGAGTATGCGTTTGATCTGGATCAGACATGAGGAACGCCGTCATTTGCAATGTCTGGTTCAACACAGTCGTTGCTGGCGTACCAATAACTGGGGCCGCGTCTGTATTAGCAACAAAGGTTAGAGGATCAACCGCCGTTGCAACATATCCTGTACCACCTTGTGCAAACCATGGCATGAAATTAACGCCACCTGGAACAAGCGGATCCTGGGACTGTCCCGTAATACCCGACACAATCAACGGTGCATATTGTTCGCCATACCAGTCTCTGATCGTACGCGCTTTAGAGATAAAGCCAAAACCACGCTGTGCTTTAAGCGAAGGTGCATTTACCCCGGTGAGATCCCAGTTAGGCTTGATCTTCTCGCCCTGACGTGCATAAAGTGTCCAACCAGCTTCTGCAACAAAGCTGCATCCTTCATAGAGAAGTGCCGTGTTCATATTCACATGCAAGCGTGGAGTCACGTCTACTTTACGCGTCATGAGGTTGATACCAGAGGTTCCCGTGAACGCACTCTCAGCAGATCCACCAACGGCAGCAGCTTGCGCTGCTGCCAATGTTGCATACATTTCCTGGTAGCGGCTCCACTCTTTGCCAACCAAGTCGAATGAACGATACTGGTGTTTCTTGAAGAGGTAGCGTGCATCAGCGTCTACGCGGAACCCGAACTTCGAGTCATCGCCACACCAGAGTGTGTACGCCATGTCAGCACCAACCGAAACGCCCCAGTGTTGGCCATTACCAACCACTGGTTCAAACATGTAGTGACCACGTGCATGGTTACCTGTTGGGAAGATTACCCCAACATAGTTTGCGAGTGTGCAACAATCGGTCAAGACGCCGTTGTAGCCAAGCTTGAACTCAAGGTCAGCCAAACGGGTTTTGTCCATCTTGTGGCTCTCGTCAATCTTACCATAGGTCCAGTTTGCCTGTTTGAAGGCATCCGTCATGGTTGCAACCATCTTCGCGCCATCAAGCCCGATGGTGGTCGTATCCATAGGAGGCGTAGGGGTTGTGACAACTTCGGTGAAGTGCATCTTGTTCTTCATGTGGATAATTGGCGCGTTCAACTCGAAGAAGAAACGTACCGAATTGTCATCATGGAACATGAAGCCCTGTTTCCAGTCCAAGCCGACGCCGTAAACGGTCTGCTTTGGATTGATGGAAATCGTGCTCTTGAAGATTTCCCTCTGGTCAGTCTGCGCATGCATGTTGAAGTGGGAAATATCGAGATCGCCCGTGGAAACCAATACCCCATGCACATTTGGACTTTCTTCGTTGGTTGCGACCAAGGTGCTCTTATGGTTGAGACCGAAGTACTCGCCCATGTGACGCGCCCCTTTGTCGGTAAACTTACCGCCGAAAGGCACAATCCTGATTGCCGTGCCCCAGGCACATTCATCACAGCTGCGTGCCATCAGGCCTGGACGTGCAAGCGCATCGTACAGGTAGGTGGCTGATTCGAAGAACCCTATTCCGCCGTAATACGAACGGCTCGTGTAGTGGCCAGCGGAGTATTTCCCCGTGCCACTCGTGCTGCTGTCGCCTTTATCACTGGCAACAATCGATACTGTAGTTACCAAACCGGCAACTACCAATAACCTCGTCATGTTTTTCATACATGCTCCTTATGAGATGAGACAAATACCATCAAATCTCCCCATTCTAAACCCAGAAAAAGAGAAATGACAAGCCCGCTCGGTGCTCCTGGCGCCCGCCAACAGGCTGTTTTGAGCAAAAAACAACGGAAGTCCGGCCTGTTTAATCTAAAAAAATTTTTTTATAAAAGGCGAAGTTTTATTATAAAAATTGGTCTCGGGAAATCCATTGCGCTTGGCACTCGCTCTTCAGTACGCTAGCCCCAGAAACAGATCAATCAAGAAGGGGGGGATTATGGGAATCTTAGACAACTCGGGACTGCGCACTGGGCTTGGTATAGAAATTAATCCTGCGCACCCGTGCCCTTCGACAGGCTCAGGACGAGCGGTCTTTGGACATGCCAAATTAATTTCCAGGATTGGTGTACCAGCATGGCACATTGCCTGCATATGCCTACTGGCAAGCACATGCACCGCGCTCGGCGCAACCCCAGATCTTGACGTGATTTTTTTGCTCGCCAACGCCACGCAAGAACAAGACCCTGGAACGTCCAGTGCGCCCAGAACGTCCGGTGCGACCGGAACGTCCGGTGCGACCGGAAAACCCGGCTCAGCCAGTACACTAAAAAAGCCGGCGTCAATTCCCGCGCAGCTCTGCACCCAGCTGCTCACCAGCAACACCGGATGGATACTTGTCGCGCCGGTGGGACTCGTGAACAGCGTTTTGGCAAAAAACAAGACCCTCGCACCCGACGTGGTCGTCAAAAGCTGGACGCCTGACCTATGCGTGATCATGACCAAAAAACTTTTTGAGCACTACACCAAACGCGCTTCGCAACTCGAGACGGCCAACCTCTCGCCACTTGAGATCGTATCTCGCCTGCAGCTTGAGCACCTGCGACCCCTTAACGCCGAGGAACTTGCCACGCAAACCCCCGGACCAACCATTGAACCAAACGGTATGGGCAACCGGTACCTCCGAGCACTTACACGCGCGAATCCAGCACTTTTTGTGCCGCGCCAGGCGTATGAGCAAGAGGGCCTTTTGGACCAGATGCCAAAAATAAACCTCGTGATTATGGGGAGCGGCGCACAGTACCTTTCTGGCAACCAAAAATTAGACATGCTCTACCAGATCAGAGCAGAAAACCCCGATATCATTGATGAGATAGACCCACAAATACAATCGGTACTTGCACACAAAAATGGCACCACCAAAATTTCATCGTCCGGCAAAATATGCGGCCTGCACATTAATGAATGCAAAACACTACTCAAACTCATGCAAGAGCTCGAGGCACGCACACTGATAACACTGACGTACTACGAAGACACCCGCCTGAACATGCAGACGGTGGCAAACGAACTGCAAAAAAATCTGAGCGGCGCATACCCCTTTTGCCTCGTAACGGGGCTGATCATGGCGCCCACACAAAAAACCAGCAGCACACACACGAGCAAACCAGGTAATACTGGACCTGGCACACAACCATTTGAGTCTCTGCAAAAGCTGCTCGACACACCACGCACGCAACCGATTGACCAGCTCATCAACACCCTGCGCACCATACCCGCACCCGGCACACTCTACCCATCGATCCTGCTCAAAATGCCAACGCACGAATGGCTGCCCGTAGCAGCATCACTCACCCTTGACGACAATTACGTACAAAAAAGTAAAACAGAGGGCCCGCTCAAGCTCGTCTTTACAGCCCCAAAGAAACCAGTACTTCCCACGCCTCCCGCACCAGTAATCTTCTGGTATGCCGAGAACATAACCCGCCCCGTACAGATCGACAAAAAGGCTACGGGCGGCAAAGCGCCGATCTGGGTGCCCCTGGGCCCAACGCAACAGGTGCTTAATGAAATTCAGGCGCCTGATTTTTCTGTCTCAGAGATTCTCAAAAGCTTTGCCTATGCCCTGAACGGGCCACAAACCAAAGGCGTTGTTATAAAAAAACTCCGTGCCCGACAAGATCTCTTCCGGTCACGCACACAAAAGTCCCAAGAACTGGGCCCTATTTTACTGGTCAGCACAGCAGGAGCACACGCACACAAGCGCATGATCTTTGTGCGCGATTCGACTAAAAAATCGTGGATCGTGCAGATTCCCGATTCATTTAATCCCCGGATTCATTCATACCACACCCTGCCTTGGCGGCAGGCAACCAAAACTGATTTAAGGAGGCTCGTCGGCCATGAGAACTGAGAAGAATACAAGGGTTCCACCCTTGACCCGCCAGGAGCACAGCTCCTGGACCTGTTGGCCAGGGCATGTACACGTGCGCCAGTTACTTTCAACCCACAAGCTCGTCCCAACCCCACTCGCCAAGCATGCCCACCCACCGCTCATCCTGAGCCTGCCTGCCCTCCGGCCTGTCCACCGGAGCCTGTGTGCTCTTGCGAGGATCCGTGCCCCCGCAATGGCGAAGCATGTCCTGAGCAGCGTCGAAGGGGTCGGGAGCCTGCAGGCACTCGAGAAAAACTGCACCAACAAATCGCTCATCCTGAGCCTGTCGAAGGATGCAAGGGCAAGTGCGAAGCATGTCCTGAGCAGGGTCGAAGGGGATGGGTCGAAGGGTGCTCTTGCAAAGACGCTGCTCGCCGGGGCCCTGCTCATGTGCCAGAGCAGCAGCCCCATGGTCAAAGACCCCTTTGAAAAACTGGGAACGGTACTAACACCGGCACAAAAGCACGAGCTCCAATTCGCCACCGACACCTGGTTTATTTTGACTGATGAAGAGGAGACAACCACAGCCCAAACCGTCGCCGAACTTGCGAGCCAAATTATTGCCCAAAAAGCAGGTATCGTCTTTATAAATCGTTCACAGCTAGCGCTTCTGCTCACAACCAAAAGCCTGCCTGATGCAGAGTGGATCTGCCTACAAGCATCGCCCTATCTTTTTGTGCTTATTCCACGGACGTATAACGGTATTCAAGAACTAAAAACGTATCAGCCCAACGCAACGACGCCCGGCAACAAAAAATCTCCCCTTGCATACCAATTGGGAATTAACATTGACGCCTGTACCCGCGCCGACCTGGCAGACGTACAAAAGTGCCTGGCGAACGACCCTCCAACCTGTCGCTACCCCGACGAGCCATCGTCGGAAACGGACCCGCGCGCAGCGTTCAAAAGCCCCCTCTCAAAACACGTGGGCGACCTACTCAGCGCTACCGGAAAACAAGCACTCCTGATACCGCGCCGAGCATATCACCTCTACACAAAAGCTGGAGCAAGCGGGCCTGTTCTCATTCCCAAGCTTGCGATCGTCATGATCGGGCACGGGCAACCGCCACAAAGCCCTGCCCAGTACCGAGCTACGCTTGGAAGAGATCTCAAAACGGCAACCCCTGACCTACACCGCTGGTACCAAGATCAGATCCAAGCAACACAAAAACTCGAATCCCAGGGAGTAAAATCGGTCTTCGAGGGCACCATCGCGGGATTTGATCTGCAAGATTTCATGCGCGTCCACGAGGCGTTTAAAAATCTATGGCTCTCGTTACTCTTTATTGATTCTTGTTACAGCCCTATCACACGCATCAGCGATGTCCAAAAAAACGCCCCCACGTGGCTCCGCACAGCAGCGCCCTTCACGACCATTACCGGCGCATTCACGGCAACTACCATCGAAACACAGACAGTCAACCAATGGAACACCTTTGCACGCGACGTCAGAAGCATGGCTACGCCCGACCTAAAAACCCTTATCGGGCTTATTTACCCCTTCCAAGTAGAGGGCGGCGCCATCACGAATAAACCCTGGAAGCAACTCAAGGGGACGGATATTCCCCAGCCGCTTGAACAGGACCAGACCACCATCACCATAGGCGCGACACAGGCAATCACGCGTGATGTGAACAACCCCCTGTACCTGACCAAAAAAACTAATTATATTGCCTGGCAAACCCCAATCTTCCCCGGCATCCTACAAATCGACAAAATGCCCGGTACATTCCCGGTGTTTGTGTCGCTCGCCGTAGACATACCGGTGGCTCAGGGGATCACCGGAGCCGTACATGAAATTGCTGCCCTGAACGCTCCTGACTGGACGCTCACACAGGTACTGGAGGGCTGTGCTGCATTTGAAGATCTCAAAATAAACCGGCTTTTTGTCATAGAAAAAATGACGACAGCACCAACTCCCGTTTGGGAAGTAGGTGCGCCCAAAACGATGTTTAAACGCGTCACCTGTGGCACGCTCGTCGACCCCACGGGAAAAACAGCCGAACGCTTTGCCTATGTACAGGACGACGCAACACGCTGGATCACCCCCATTGGTTCTGGTGAACTCACCTGGACCGAGGCGGCTAAAACCGATAGCCGTATCAAAAGGGCAGAAAAACTGAAACAGAGCTATAAAAGTTCTCAAGTATATCAGGATTTTCTCTCGTTACGCACGAAATTTGCAGGGGTCAAAGAGACCCTGGGAACGCAGCACGCGGCCATCGGCGCACAAAATGAACTCACACACAAGTTTGAGGCATTTAGTAACAGTTTAGCAGCGCTTGCCAAGCGGGCCGGGAGATAATCATGTGTAAAATATTCCCATCACTTATTTCAGCTGACCTGCTCAATCTCCAGAAGATTATCACCCTGCTCGAGCCGCACGGTGACGGTTTTCACGTTGACGTCATGGACTTTCAGTTTGTGCCAAATTTGACGTGGGGGCCGATGTTTGTAAACGCCATTCGGGCCGTCACAAAAAAACAGGTCTGGGTCGACCTCCTGGTACAACACCCGGAAAAGTATCTTGACCTGCTCGCGCTTGCACCGGGCGATCTGGTGTCGTTTCATCAGGAAAGTGCCCATGACCCATCGATCGTTCAGGCGATCCACGCACATGGCTGGAACGCCGGGGTTGGCATCAACCCAGAAACGCCCCTTGAGTGCCTCACGCCCTACGTGGACACGATTGACCATGTGCTGCTCATGTCGGTATACCCGGGATTTTCCGGCCAGCCGTTTGTTCCAGCCGCGATCCCAAAGCTTGCTGAGCTCAACGCGCTTAAAAAAGCGCATCATGCCAGCTGGGCAATCGCCATGGACGGTGGCATTGCACCGGGCAATCTGGGCACGCTGACGGCTATTGGCCTCGATCTGGCAGCCGCAGCCTCAAGTATTTTCTCAACACCCGACCCGGTCGAGGCACTCCAGGCCTTGCGCGAGGCCGCACGAACACAAATCTGACCACAAGAAACAAAAAACGCCGCGTCGCGGCGATAAAATCATATAAAAGGGATGGCCCGCCAGCCATCCTTCGACAGGCTTCCCCCTGCCCAAGGCTCCGGAGGACAGGCAGGATGAGCGGGGTCAACGAGCGAAGGCTGGTGCGCCCAGTAGGACTCGAACCTACGACCTACGGATTAGAAATCCGTTGCTCTATCCTGCTGAGCTATGGGCGCATATGAGTATACCTATTTGAGTATACACGTTATTTTTACTTTTTATAAAATGAGTTCAGATTGGTTTTGCCTTCACGTTTTTTGATCATGGTCAACACCCAGAGACACTCTTGCGAACGTTTATGCACATTTGGCATCGGGGGACGAACATTTGCCAGCACCTGGTTCCCATTCCCACCCAGTAGCTGGCCGCCCTGATGAAAGGTTTCCATGCTAGCGCAGCGCTTAATAGGTGTCTTGCTCATGGGAAAACCAGCAAAAAACAGGCAGCACGAACAGGCAAAAAAAACTGGTTTGTGAAGCGATAGCATAAGAATCTCCCAAGTTAAAAATTCGGGTTAAAAATTAAGCGACCATAATGGTATACTCGCCCAGATGGCCGAGGATGTAGGGCTGTTCCGAAATAGTCCCAGGCATGCGTCGTGTTTTGGGAAACAGAACAAGATCACCCATTGCATCTTCAGCAAGCGCAACGCCACTGGTTGCGTACCAGCAGGTTGTCCCAGGCTCACACATCGTACTCTTGGTAATATTAAGCGGGTACGCAACATCACTCATAACATCCTGCGTTTCGTACCAGGGCGTACGCAAATAGAGCCGCTCTGAACAGATAAGCACGCGTTCGCGCGCTGCATCCCTCGCCAGCCAGTACCGTTTTGCATCAATAGAATCAAGATCAACCACACTATGCGCCTTTTCTTGTTCTAAGGTTGAGGGCTGGTTACAGCGCTCACCGGTATGGTACCCACATCCGGCATGCGCCACAAAGCTGCGAAATAGTAAAAATAAGAGGACTAATAACGGCAAAAGGGCCGGCACCGGGCTGTTGCTGTTATTACTATATATGAAGCGCTCCATGTTTTTTCTCCACCATTTGAAGTTGTTGAATTTTCTCTTCACAATTAAGATACAAATATTAAATTATAGAGGTCAATGTTTTAAGGTATTGTTTTTACAGTGCCTACTGCTCTAGACTACATGCAGCAGAAACGCACCATGATGCCATTGGGCGAACAGAAAAGGTACCTGCTCTGCGAGCTTGTACCCATAAACGTGTACACCCAAAAAAAGCCTGGTGCTTAACAAAAGGAGAAAATGCCCTATGAATAAAAGAGCTAATACCATTTATCACAACCAAACCATCAAAGTTACCTTCGGCCCCCTGCGGGCCCAGGTGGGGAGTTTGTGGGGCCTGCGGCCCCACTCCCCCATTTTTAGTAGAATAGTATACGTCCGTAATCCTTGGCTGTTTATTAGAGCCATGCAAAACATTCGCAGAATAGGCATGACGCTCGCAATTAGCGCGACGCTGTTCTGCGCCGCACAGGCAGCAGGTAAAGGGCGTGCACAGGATAACGTGCAGGCTTTAGAAGTACCACGGATTTCCTCTCCCGCAGACTTTGCAGCGTTTGGTTTTCGAAATCCACGAGCACTCCAGCGCGCCGTAGATGCATGTATTACAAATGCAAACAAAGCGCTCTCACACATACGAAAAATTCCGGCACCTGAGCGAACCTTTGCAAATACAGCCGGCGAGCTTGATCGGGTACTCATGTATGTCAATTATCTCAAAAACCGGCTACTCGTCTATGCACGCCTACACACGCAGCAGCCCCTACGCGATGCCGCACGGCGCGCTGCATGCCGGCTTGATATATTTATCGATACTTGCTGGGCAGATGCAGCCCTCTGTGCAGGCATATGCACCCCCTTGATTACCGACCAGAAACAGACACGCGAACAAGAACGGCTCATGCGTACCATCGACCGACTCTTTTCGTTTGGTGGCGCCCGGCTGTCAATACCAGACAATCGACGGGTACAGCAGATCAACCAACTCATCAATACACGTGAATCAGAATTCTTAAAAAATATTGCCCAAGAAGCGCACTCTCTCAATGTTAAGAATGCCGACCTTGCGGGCCTGCCAAACTCAGTCGTTAATGGACTTGAAAAAACAGGGGAAGCCTCATATCGCCTACCAATTGACCGATCCACGGGCACGCTGGTTCTGCGCCTGAGCCCTAACGTACGCCTGCGAGAACGCATATGGCGCGCCCTCACCACCTGCGCATATCCCCGCAATATTCACCTCTTTGCAGATATTACACAGCTGTACCAACAATTGGGGCACGCGTGGAACCTTGCAGATGGAGCCAATTATTACCTGCAGATTGGCCGGGGGGCCATGCTATCGCCTGATGGCGCGCAAGAACTACTTGACCGCCTGTGTCACCATGTACGGCCCCAATTAAACCGGCTGGTCACGAAGATCATAGCGCAAAACCCCCAGGGCTCCCAGAGTGCAGCTCAACCGTTATCACCGGGGGACTGGGACTATGCGCTTGAAATGTACAAAAACTCGATGCATACAGATGGCCCCCTCCAGATCAGCGACTATTTTCCCCTCCCCGGAACAATCGAACGCCTCTGCGCTTTTCTGGGGCCCTTGCTTGACCTGCGCATGGCACATAAGCCTCTTGCCCCACTCTGGGGAGCACCCCTTTCGTGTATTGAGATACGAGCCTCAGAGGGCACACTACTGGGATACATAATCCTGGACCTGTACGCACGTCGCGGCAAACTCCCGAACGCCCGCCATGCCAACCTCGTGCCTGCGCTGCACAATGCCGGCGCAGCCGTTTCGGTCGTTGTCGCCCACTTTTCCGTTCCCGGCAAGCGCACCCCGACACTTTTAAGCCTGGCGAACGTCAAGTCTCTCTGCCATGAACTGGGGCATGCACTCCATGCCATTATGGGCAGAACTACGTACGCCCTACTATCGGGTACAAAAACCGCCCATGACCTGACCGAAGCTGTGGCACAACTCTTCGGACTTATTCCTATCAACCCGGCCTTCTTAGCCACCGTTGCACGCCACTATCAAACAGAAAAGCCATTGTCAGAAAGTGCCACAATTGACATTATTCGTCTCCAGAAGCTCGACCTTATAGCATCAGACCTTTTTGGCGGGGGATTGCTTCCCGTAAGACTAGTCAACGCCTATGTGGCTCTGTGGGCATATGAAAAGCCCTGGACAACAGGCGCTGAACTTGAAAATTATAAGTACGCGACTTTCCAGCAAAAATTACGCCTTGCGGAGCTCTACAAGGTGGGGGGGTATCTTGAAGCATCGGACACGCACACTATTTCCTATGGGCCCTTATTTTATACCTATATTCATGCCCTCTTGATAGCACTCAAAATATATCAAAACACGCTCTCAGAAACAGGTACGCGGGCAGACCCCGCCTACCACAAAAAACTACAGCGCTTTGTCGACCTGGTCATGTGCAAAGGCGGAGCAGAGGATCCTGCAATACTATTATCTGATTTTTTCGGAGCACCGCTCAATTCGCTTGCACTCTGCACACTGCTCGACCCACTCTTTACTACCATTTTGGAGAAATCATGAAGAATCAACGCAACAACACGTGCAAGTGCCGGCATACCCATTGGGCATTATTGGGAGCGCTCACGCTGGCAGCCAGCAACACTTACACAATCCCGGATACACGCCTAGAAAAAGCCTATTGTGCCATTCCCGTTATACACAACACAACAGAACTCGCCCGCTTTTTCCCAGCAACCAGTACAGCCCTCTACAACACGATGGCCGCCACGGTTAAATGGGTCACCACATGCATTGCCGAGATCGTGGCAATCCCACCCGAAAAGCGAACGTTTCGCAACACCATGGTGCCTTTAGACCGGTTTCGGGGAGTCCTTAATGCAGCCCGCGCAACATTCTACATCTGTTCCATCGCACACCCAAATGCCGTTCTGCGCAGCATAGCGCATGACCTGCACGTCCAAATGCGCAAATTTTGGGTTGACTGCTCCATGGACCCGAAATTATACGCAAGTATTCAAGCATACCTAACGGGGCCCCTGTCCCAGGAAAAATTGACCCAAGAGCAGCAACGATTTATCAAAGAGATGACCCAGTGGTTCAAAGACAGCGGCATGCGCCTGCCTCCAGAAAAGCAGAAAGAGCTCAATGAGGTACGAAAACAGAGTATCGATCGGGCCACGGCATTTACCGACACCATTAGCCTTGATGGCAAGCAAATCTGGGTCGCCCCTGAAGACCTCCACGGCATCAACCCGGCAATACTGGAAAAAGCACGCCGAGATGACGCAGGGCGCTACCAACTCAACACGAACCGGCAGGTCTACCGCGAGGTGATTACGCATGGGTCAGAAAAAGTACGAAAGTCACTCTGGCAGGCATACACACAGACCGCCTACCCCCAGAACACCAAAAATCTCGAACTTTTTTTGGAACTTCGCCAACGGCAAGCAGATCTATTTGGCGTTCCCAACTACACCTATCTTGAGCTACCTGAGCAGATGCTACCCGACGCCACCCAAGTGCGGCAATTTCTTGACGGGCTTACTGCAAGCATCCGGCCTCTAATAACCAAACTCGTTGCGAAATTGGGGGAATCAGTCGAGCTAACAACACGCACCAAAAAGGGAAAACGTCTACAACTGGTTCAGCCGTGGGACTGGGAATACGCCCTGCAGCAATTTAAAGAGACGCAGACGGGGGAACCCGACACTGAACAGGTTCAAGAATATTTTCAGCTCGAGCCGACTGTTCGGCGACTCTTTGCCTATTTAGGGCCCCTGCTGGGCGTCACGTTTAAGCAAGAATCGATTACCCTCTGGCACCAGTCGGTCATCTGCATGGGCGCCTACATGCCTGATGGTGCGTTATTAGGCTACATTCTACTCGACCTGTGCGCACGTGCAGGGAAAACAATTCAGACCAGCTATGTCAATATCATCCCCACGATCTGGTGCACCGACAAGATCGCAACCCCAGCTGTCTCAGCCGTATTTGCGCATTTCCAGGTCGCAGAAGCCTGCTCCAAAGTCCTGCTTTCATTCCGCGATCTCGTGACACTCTGTCATGAAGTAGGCCACGCACTGCAAGGACTTTTTGGGCGCTCGACACTTATAACGTTTTCGGGCACGCGCGTTGCCTGGGACTTTTTGGAGTCCGCATCACAGATCTGTGAACTGCTGGTATGTCAACCAGACGTTCTGCAAAAAATTGGCCGGCACTTCAAAACAGACAAACCACTTCCCGCGCCTTTGGCGCAAAAAATCTACACTGAACTGGTGTGTGATTACGTTAAAGACCTCTATTTCATTCTCGTACGGGCCTATTTCTCCCTTGCGGCCTTTGACGGCAGCCTCGGCAGTTCAATCACCCGGATCAAGAAGACTATTCATGAGCAGCTGTTACCGCCGATGGTTGCGTATAACCCAATAGACCATTTTGAAACGGCATTCACCCATATTTTAACCTATGGCAGCATGTATTATGGATACCTGCTCTCGCGGCTTATTGCGCTCACCGTGGTCAAGAAAATGGGCCCCTCGCCTGCCCCAGCCATGGGCAAACGCTTCGCCCAGACCTTCCTGGGGGTGGGCGGCACCCGTGATCCGTGGGATATAGTCGCTGATTTTGTCGGCAAGCGAGTAACGCTGCCGGACTTGTATGAAGCACTCAGGGAAAACCTGGCCGTGCTTGACCCCTTTTTGC
>Ga0351956_1053_pt1 | contig 23648 bp, 20 predicted proteins | sample TotcelT113001L13_FD_205809 | JGI IMG/M metagenome (GOLD analysis project Ga0351956, IMG submission 205809) | Enriched cells from coal bed in the Powder River Basin, Montana, United States - Total cells T11 rep3 HSBNCT.T11.300.1.L13 ...
TGCCAACCGGAGTTCCTCTAGGAACGTAGGTTGGCTGGGGCGGAAGGATTCGAACCTCCGAATGCCAGGACCAAAACCTGGTGCCTTACCGCTTGGCGACGCCCCAAAATAGACTTGTTATTTCAAATTATAGCGAAAATTCGGGGGTTATGCCAAATCCTCGTCGCCATCTTCCCAACGACTTGGGGCAACAGCACCACTCGCTACTTTGTTGTATTCTTCAATCACGCGCTCTTCGATTTGCGAACGCATCTCCGAGTTGAGCGGGTGAACGATATCACGGAATGTTCCGTCTTTGCGACGGCGCGATGGCATAGAAACAAAAAAGCCCTTGTGCCCTTCGATGACCTTCAGGTCGCGCACGATGAAACAATCGTCAAATACGATGGTCACATACGCCTTTAGACGCCCACTGTCGGTCGCAGGGAATATCTTAACTTCTGTAATCTTCATCTTCTGCCGCCTCGCGCTTGCTTTTTCGTTGTGCAATTGGCAAGTTTTTATTTCACCAATCACGTACTCATTCCAAGAATATTCATTTTTATTTTACTTGTGCTGGAGCAACCTGTCAAGAAGTCGCTCATTTTCAGGTAACACAGGCATACGCTGGAGATCGTTTACAAACGTAACCCTGCCGTGATAGGCTATGCCCAGAACAATTGTTTTCGTTTTTTTGAAAACCAAAGGGAGACCCCTATGCTCACTCACAGAATAGCCATTTTATTAGCTGCAGGCCTGTTCTGTTGCCTGCGGGTCGAGCAAGCTAGCGCCATGGAGATTGGCCCAATCCACGTAGGATTAATCACCAAACAAGCAGAAAGTGACGGTTTCACCGCCATTACAAAACAAATCCTGCCGCAATACAAAGACCTCAATTTATTTGCAGAAAAGCATACCCTTGATGAGCGGATTGTCCTCTATTGGCTCCTCGCCCACTACAAGGTCAAACAAATAATAAGTTCAGTAGAATCCATCCTCATCCCCGAGAAAATCGTGGAACTATTAAAACCGCTCTTCGCGCTCATTACCGATACCCTTAGCCTGACTTTTAATGAGCACCTCAAAAGCGGCACATCTATACCTATCTCCAAGCAAATCGCAGAAAACAATCGTAAACTCAAAGCGGCAATGAGTGAAGGCAACTACAAGGGGCTCAGGCGCTTTCTCGCCAGCTCAATCACCCTGCAAAACGCGCACATCAACCCTCCCGGCGAAAAAGAACTGAAAAAAAATCCCTTTGCCCTGATCGAAGACCTGGCCAACTCTGTTGCGACTCAGCTCGTAACCAAGGAAATGTTTGGGGGTGTCTTTACCGGCCTCATGGATGACACCCTGCCAAAAACTAAACTTCCAGAACTCGCCGAGGCGCTCTTCCCAGAAGACGAGCTTCAAGTGGCCCTCAAAGATACAGAATTTGTGAAGTTTTTAAACTCACAAGGTTTCAAGATCCCTGTCCCAGAGGGCAAAAAAGAAGAGTCGATGGTAAAAATCCCCGATCTCACCGACGAGCTTGGATTATGCACGGGAATACAAGAAAAAAGTACTTTCTTTAAAAAATGGCTCGCTAAAACACCTCTAAAAAACGTAGTAGCAGACCCAGAGGATATCTCCCCCCAAAATATTCTTACCAACTTTGCTGAACAGCTTAAAAGGGAATTTAAAAAAAACAAAACTAAGCTTTTAAACAAAAAAGAGCTTGATGCACTTGCAGTAATCTGTAGCAAACTCACAATCAGTTCAAAAGCGTCAGATCCAAACCCCTCTGTCGAAGAATTAAAGGAACTGTACGCGGGCGATAGCAAAGACGAATCCAAGAAAGAAGCCGGAGAGTGCAAAAAAGCTCTGGGGGACTTCTCAGACTCACTCAAGAGCCTTGCCAACAAGCTCAAATAGAGGATTGCGCAGGAACGAGCCCTGACAGAAAGCTTTTTAGAACAGGAACCCCGGCGCAAACCCGGGGTTCCTGTGTTTTTGGCCGGCACAGGGGCAGGGGTAAACCCTGTACAAAAAACACTCTCCCATGATAGGCTACGCCCAGAACAATTGTTTTTGGTTTTTTAAAACCCCAAGGGAAGAACTATGCACATAAACAGAATGGCCGGTTTAGTAGCAGCCTGCCTGCTCTGCTGCCTGCAGGCGGGGCAGACGCACGCACTGTGCACTGACTATGCCGGACTTATAATAGACGCCATAGAGGCGCTGCCAGAAAAAAAATGTACAGCCCTCCGACTAACCGGAAAAGATTCGCTTTATGAACAAATAAAGCTCCATGGGCTGTTCGCTCTCTTTGAAGCACAAGAAACCCTAAAATTTGAAGTCTTATACAAAAACAAAAACGAAGCTGTTACCAAAAACGATTGCGCCAAACTTCTTGCTTTTCTCAAGCATAATGAAGGCGTAACGGCCATTGATAATGCCCTGCAAGACGATGCCTTTAAAGCAATCATCAGCAAGCTTGATGAAGAAAAATACCCCGACGATCTTACGTTAGTACGTTTTATTCTAAGCGAGTGGATCGGAATAGTGGGCGGGATAACACCCTTCATAGAACACATGGCCACAAAGCACGCTGCCCTTTTCAAAAAGCTACTGGAAATTGATGATCTAACAGCGGCTCGGCAAGAAATCGAAATACTATTCCCACTCGACCCAAAGTTCAATACCCCTGATTTTGTCAAGTTTATAAAAGGCGTCAAGATCTCAAAGATCAGCAAGGAAGGGGACAAGGAGTTCGACGAGCTCTTAGCTACACTAAAAGAAGACGGGACTTTCAAAGATTTTAAAGAAAAATTCGATCAATGGCTAAAAGAAAACCCCACAAAAAGCCCCAAAGACGCGGCAAATCTTGCGAGAATCGATAAAATAACGCTCCTGCACCTGGCATGCGACTGGACCCTTTTCGATATTGTCGATTTTCTCATTAAGCAAGGCGCCGACATCAATAAAGACTCCGGCCAGGATGGTGAGAATACCCCTCTCTTTGAGGCCTGTAGATTCAGCACGGATCCGAATGGACTTAAAACGATCAAGCTCCTACTCGACAACAAGGCAATCATAGACCCCAAGGGTGCTGACTGGAGCGTACTGACAAAACTTTATGGTAGTAACAACCTTGCGGCAGTCAAGCTCTTGGTTGAACATGGCGCCAATATTGAGCATGCAGCTGCCAAAGAAGCTGAAAGCGAGCTAGCCGCCGCAAAAACTAAAGCTGAGCAAGCCGTCAAAGAAGCTAAAGATGAGCTAACCGCCACAAAAGCTAAAGAGAAGCTCGCCGCCATAAGCGGGATACAAAAATATCTTGCTGAGATTAGAGAGAAACAGGTACAGAAGCACCTCGAAAATCTCTCCAATTCGTTCAAAAGTCTTAGGGACAAGCTCAAATAGGCTACGCAGAGTTCAATCTAATCGAGTAGGTGGGAGACGCAAGTCTCCCACCTACTCGATTTTTTGAATTAACGTGCTTTTGCGCGCTCGTATCCTTCGACAGGCTCAGGATGAGCGGGCTCCGGATAACAGGCAGAGCAAGCGGGCTTTGATGTAATTCTTGCTGCGCTATCTGGGTAGCTTACTCAGCTGCGTCAGATTTAACATCAGCAGGAGCCGCTGGGGCTTCTTTGACGTATTCAATCTTCTCAGTAACAGGTGCGACTGGAGCCGATGATCCATGTGCGCGAACTTTTTCTTTCACGCGGGCACTCTTACCAATACGCTCGCGCATGTAGTACAACTTGGCGCGGCGCACATCGCCCTCACGCAAGAATTCGATACCAACCAACAAAGGCGAATGGTAGGGAATAATTTTTTCAACGGCAATGCCGTTTGCAGCGATACGACGTATCGTAAAGGTTGACGCAATACCATTATTGTGGATACCAATAATGTCACCCTCAAAATACTGAATGCGCTCTTTTTCGCCTTCTTTAATCATCTGCGCAACACGAATTGCATCGCCTGGCTTAAACCTTGGAAAACCACGATCGGTCACACCCATGTCCAACACGGTCTCTTTATTTATTGTTTTTGCTTTCATGAAGCACCCTTGTCTTTTTATTAATTCCTAACCACCGATCAAAAATAACCGCCGCTGCGGAGCGAACCGAGAGGTGATTGAATGACGAAAAGCCCTCAATAGGGCCCAGCACATACTCACACCGTTGCAAAACCGAGGGGCCAAGCCCTTGCGCAGTCCCAAAAATGATCAAAACGGGGCGCTTTTCACGCCAGACCATCTCTTGTTCATAATACGTGCTATTTCGATTTTCGACAACCTCGCGCGCAGACGTCCCCAACAAAATCGGCTTTTTACCCTCAATCTGCTCAATCTGTGCTATCACCCCATCAAGCGTCGATGCCAAAACGGCCGCAGAAACCGCTTCATGACGTGACGGATTGTACGTTACCCCTGCGCCTTGCTGCCAAAAACCAAGCAGCGTCTTAACAATTTCTTGCTGATCAGCAAGCGGCGTTACCACAAAATAATTTTTCAATCCATAGGTCTTGGCAGAGCGGGCAATATCATGAATATCAATCGACGTCACCGAACTAGTACCCTCAACACCATCCTGCACCAGCACATTATCATGCATCAAAACGGCATAATGGGGCGGAATATGACGCTCGGCCAGCGCTTTTTCCTGCTTACTAAGCTCATGCGAGCGCAACCACGAAAAGTGCCGCTCAACGGTCCTGCGTGCCGCCTGATCACGCCGCCACTCCTGCATCGCCGCATGATTGCCCGACCGAATAACCTCCGGGACTTCACGCCCATGCCACGTCACTGGTGCGGTGTACTCGGGATAGTCGACAAATGGACCCATAAATGAATCTTGATCAACTGACTCTTGTTTACCAACAAGCCCCGGTACAAATCTCAGCAACGCTTCCATGAGCATCATAGCCGGCAAATCGCCGCCCATCAGCACAAAGTCACCAACCGAAATCAGCTCGTCAGCATACTCTTCCTCGACGCGCGCATCCATACCTTCGTATCGGGCAGGAAGGAGCATGCAATGGCCGCCAGTAGCCATAATACGCTCGTACAGCCGGTGTACCAGGTACTGATCAAGCGTCGCCCCCTGCGGGGAGAAAAAAATTTTCAGCGCTTTTCCATGCGCCGATTCCTGCGCCGTCACCGCGCGCTCAACAACCTCAGGGCGCAAAAGCAAACCCGGCCCATGGCCAAAGGTCGGACCATCAGCTCGCTCTTTTGGCGCACAGACAGAAAAAAGAGAGACGATATCGCAGGACAAATCGCCCCGCTCACGAGCTCTTTTAATTAAGCTGGTATCCAAAAATGGCCCATACAGCTCGGGAAAGAGGGTAACGACTGAAATCTTCATTTAGCGTATAACATCAACGACAATGTCTTTGTTTAACGGCTCGCCAACCACGGATGCCAAAGTGCGCAAGGCACGCAAAATGCGTCCCTCACTCCCAATGACACGCGCGATATCAGGGCCTGCAACGCGAATCTGCACGATGTATTTTTCAGGAGTATCAACACCAGAGACCGCAACCGACGTCGGCTGCGTCACCAGATGCTTAACGATATACTCAACCAACTGCTCAACCATTTTTACGCCTGTGGTTGTGCCGCTGATGGCGCACTTTTCTTAAATTTCTTATTCAATCTCTTAAAAGCGTCCGTTGGCACAGCACCCTGGCTCAACCAATACGAAATACGCTCTTCATGAAACTGCACCAACTCACCTTTTGCCGCATCGTACGTTCCCAAGATCTCAAGCGCTTGCCCATCACGGCTTTTGCGAGTATCAGTTGCTACAATACGAAAAAACGGTACATGCTTTCTGCCGACACGCGACAGACGAATCTTGACTGCCATAAACACCTCTTTGTAAAAAGATACTACTCTTTATTCTAGAAAAAACGATTCATTTTGCCAAATTGCTTCATAAATTTTTGAGCCTCCAAAAACCTATTTAGGAGTCCATCGACATCTGCCAGACGGACGCCTGCGCCATTTGCAATTCTTTTTTTACGCGATGCGTCCAAAATCTTTGGCAGCAAACGCTCTTTACGCGTCATGGAACTCATAATCGCCCGAAACTGCTTCATTTCGCGCTCACCCTGCTCCAGGGCATCTGCCGGTACCCGCGCGCCCGCAGCCCCAGGCAAATATTTCAAAATCTGCGCAAGCGAACCCATGCCTGAGATAGTCTCTAGCTGCTTTGCAAAATCGTCAAGCGTAAATTGCCCCCGCGCAAGCTCTTGTAGACTCTTCTCTTTCTCTGCATGCGTTACTTTTGCCTGTGCTTTTTCAACCAGCGTCGCCAAATCACCCATACCGAGCATGCGACTCGCCATTCGCTCAGGCCTGAATTGATCAAGATCGGCCAACTTCTCACCGCTTCCCACAAACAAAATTGGCTTTTTGAGCGCATACCTGAACGAAAACGCAGCGCCGCCACGGGTATCGCTGTCCATCTTGGTCAAAATAGCGCCGGTAAATTCAACCGCTTTATCAAAAGCCCGCGCCACACGCAACGACTCTTGGCCGGTCATAGAATCTAGGACCAGAAACTTGTATTTTGCATTCACCTGCTTTTCAATAGCCTGCAGCTCAACAAGCATAGTCTCATCAACGTGCAAACGCCCGGCCGTATCGATAAAAAGCAGGTCATACGAGTGCTTTTTTGCATAGGCAAGAATTTCTTGTGCTGCGTCCACTGGCTGCCCTGATTGGGCACGATAAAAATCAACACTGGCCTGCTTTGCTAAAATTTCGAGCTGATCAATAGCCGCTGGTCGATAAAAGTCGACAGACGCCAGCAGAATAGCCCGTTTTTTACCCTTGTCACGCGCCTGCTTGAGCACATATGCAGCAAGTTTGGCAATGGTCGTGGTCTTACCAGAACCCTGCAGCCCCATCACGAGTACCGTCGAGGGCAACAAGAACGCAAACTCGCTGGGTTTTTCACTGGCCTGCTTGCCCGCTATGGCTATACTAGCAGCACTGGCTGGAGCCCCCCGCCCAAGAAGCTCTCGAGCTTCTCATAGACCACCTTCATGATCTGTTCGTCAGCTTTAAGCGCCTTATGCAGCTGCATGCCGGCAAGCCCGGCGCGTACATCATCAACAAACGCCCGCGCTACATCAAGTGGCACGTCAGCCTCGATTAAAGAATCCTGCACCTGCGCCAAAAGCGTGTCGATAGACTCAGGAGAAAGCTTCTTATCTCGTCCAAAAACGGAAAAGAGATTTGAAAATTTTTGAGCCAGAAAATCAAACATAAGTAAAACCAAGAACCAAGCAAATTAAAGTAAAGTAAACAAGACTTACACGATCTAACAAAAGAAACAGGGCTGCAAATACAAGACCTATATTTTCTTTTACTGGTATTTAGTATAGCACGGCTTGGAGAATCAACCAATATCCCGCAAAACGCCTTGGACCAAACCAAGAAGGGGCAACAACCAGCTACCCCCTCACAAAAACTAAACGCACGGCGCGTACTTGAGCCCTACTTAACCCTTAGCGAGGCGCGGCCCCGCCCTTTTTCTGGGCAAGTATTTTGGCCATCGTTGATTTTATTGCCCCAGCACCCTCTTTAATCATGTGGCGTGCAAAATCCGTTAACTTATACGCTTGATCTTTCGTATACAGGAAGTTAAACGTATCCATAAACCTGAATGGGGCGATCTCTTTCCGTGGATTAAAGTTCTTGTCATAATCAGGATGTACTGCGTTGGTCACACTTGCCGGGAAATAGACAATGGCAGGAGCCTGCCCCGTCTCATCAAAAAACACGGTGAACGGCTTCTCGCCCGCCGCCCTCCAGCCATCACCAACCGGAGCAAATGGACGATCGTGAGCTGCTGCATCAAGCGCAGCTTGATGTAAATTAAGGCCCATGGGCACATCGCCAGAAGCATCAACGACAACCAAAAGGTCAAATGGACGGCTTTCGCGCTCAAACGGCGGGAATCCCAAGCAATAGTTAATCCCCCCATCAAGCATCATTACAGTTGCCATACTTTCCGATGGAGCACCCGCCAATTTATAGGCCGGATTACTGACCGCCAGGGGTAAAAACCGCGCCTGCGACAAGGTAGCGGGAATACCAAAGTTCCGCAACTGCTCATCCATTGCTGATGGCTTGATCTTCGTCGGGAGAGCCCCAAATGTTTTTCCCAGTGCCTCATACAACGAAACTGACACAGCCGAGCCCCATGCCCCGAGCAACAACCCTACCGGCACAGCGTAATGGCGCTGCACCTCTTTGCCCGCTTCAAATTCACTCCCCAGGCCACTTGGCGGGGTCAGTCTGAACCCAAGGTCTGTCGACTCAATCGCCCATGGCCAACAATCAACCCAACCATACTTATAATCAGGGAGTGGCGCCACTAATGACATTACTGGCGCAGGCATATCGCCCGTACGTATTCTCGGCAGAATACCCTCAAGGGTCATTTTCAGGTATTCGCCGCGTATTTTATCATCGACAAGCGAGAGCCATAAGAGAAGACTATAGGGATCTATAATAGTAGGCTTTTCCCACAACGTTAGCCGCCGAGCAACAATCTTTGTCATAATTTTCACAAAGTTGGCAGAATCACGCATTAGTGCCCCGGGATTTTTCAGCAGCAATCCAGACACTATGCGTTTTATATGCTCATCATAAAATTTCGCCATCGGCTTTTCTGAAAGGTACCACGGAATAATTGCCCACGTTGATCCAGACAAGCCCCCAATAGCAAGGCTGGCATCAATAATACCAAGTTCGGCAAGCTCCATAAGAGCACCCAGCGCGACCAGACAAGCGCGCATACCACCGCCACTAAAAATAATTCCCACCTTGAGCGCCGAATTGGCAGCAACGGTGCGACCAATAAGCTTTCCCTGCGCTTTTGCGCACTTAGGTAAACGGAGCCGCCTAAAGCGTACTTCCTCATCACACAAGGGCGATTTTTCGGTGAGCAATTCAACAGTTGCGCCCTTCGCTGGAAGCTTGTCCAATCGGGTGTATAGGGCAAGCTGGACCTTTCGAAGCTTCCATTTAACCTTATCGGCCGTGGTTAATCCCCACGAGTACCCACACACACAGAGCAAAAGCCCCGCCACGCCAAAACGCGCACCAACTCGACAATTCATAACGCTCCCCTCTCACTATGGCAACCAAGACCTACTCACTGGTCACCCTACTGATTTACTGGAGCATTTTGCAAGTATTTTCGCGTTTTTAACAGGCTTTCGAATGCCCCAAAGATTGAGAAAGCTTGTTTAACTTTCCAGCACCCAAGAAGAACACCAGATCTCCAACCCCTGCATGTTCCACGAGAGCAGCACGAACAGCCTGAAAGTCGGGGTCTTGTGGGATATACTCGACAGCTAATCCGGGATTTTTGGCGCGCAGCTCTGCAACCAGACGCTCAGACGTAATGCCCGGGATGGGCTGTTCACTGGCAGGATAGATATCTGTGATCAATAGCAGGTCTACCGGGGCTGCGCCGAAGACAGCCAAAAACTCGTGCCATAGTTTTTCGGTTCGGGTAAACCGATGGGGCTGAAAAGCCACGATAAGCTTACCGGCAGCACGCCTACGCGCCACATCGAGCATACAGCGAATTTCAGTGGGATGATGCCCGTAGTCATCAAACACCTCTGCGCCCTGAAAGAGCCCCCGGTACGTAAAGCGTTGTTCTACGCCCCTAAAAGATGCAAGCGCTTGTGCAATAGTCTCGAACGGGATCTCTAACTGGAGGGCAATAGCCGTTGCGGCAAGTGCGTTGGCAACCATGTGTTTTCCCGCAAGAGCGATGCGTACTATTCCTAATTCAATGCCGTTATGGGCAAACGTTGCGCATGAGTGATCTGGTTCAAGCCGGTACGAGATAACCTGAAACTCGGCATGGGGTGCAAACCCATAGGTTATGCAGGCGGGTAAACCCCCCGGCAGTTTACTATCAAGAAGTGGCGCCGTTGCCGGATCGTCAACACAAACAACAGCACGCCCATAAAAGGGCAGGCGTTGCAGAAAAGCCGAAAACGTGGCTTGCAGGTCGCTAAGATCGCGATAGGTATCTAAGTGCTCAAGATCAATATTGGTCACGACGGCAAGGGTAGGAAATAAGCGCACAAGCGACCGATCGCTCTCATCAGCTTCTGCTACCAGCCAATCACCAGCACCTAAACGGGCGTTTGAACCCATGCTCGGCACATGCCCACCAACAATAACCGTTGGGTCAATGCCAGCATGCAACAAAATATGCGCAATTAAAGCCGTCGTGGTCGTCTTGCCATGGGAACCAGAAACGGCGATGCTAAACTTTTGTTTGGTGAGTTCGGCCAACAACTCAGAGCGATGCACAATAACACAGCCATGCGCCCGCGCTGTAACTAGTTCAGGATGATCAAGCGACACAGCACTGGTATAGACCACGGCATTAATCGTGGGGTCCTGACACAGCAGACCCGCGTGCCCCTGCTGCAGCGCACATCCCAATTTTTGCAACTGCAGGCAACTAGGCGACGAGATGTCCAGATCACACCCCGAGACAACATATCCCTGCTGGCGTAGCACAATGGCCAAGGCACTCATGCCAATGCCACCAATTCCCATAAAATGAACATGATATGTTTTTTTGTACATGACACCAATCCTGAAAATAATCTTGCGCCATTCGTTCTTGTTTAGTTTCCTAAAAACAGGCTCTTTCTGCAAACAAGAAATTCCAGACGCAACTGTCTCAAAGCCCGAGCTCAGTCTTCACAGCTCAGGGCAACTGAAACGGGCAATTGGCCACACGCCGGCAAAAGCCCCGTCACAACCCGCCACGCCGCATCCCAGGCATCGGGTACATGCTCATATGCAACCAGTAATGGGTCAAGCGGCGGAAGCCCCGCAAGAGCAAAGGGACTCGAGTACAGAATAGTCACACAGGTGTGGCTTTTTGCCACTCTCTTAAGAAACCTTGCCAGGGCAGGCGTCGCCTGCTGCTGTTCACCAAAGCGCCCGGGATTATCGGTCAAGGCAGTGATATGCAGCATGACAATATCGAACGGCTTAAGGCTCTCGTATAAACCTTTCCAGGCAGCTTTTTGCGCACCGGGTTCTATACAGACAAGCCCTTCATGCACGTTTATGGGTGTCGCGCACTGGCCAATCTGTACATGGGTAACCTGGCACCCGCCTGCCAAAGGCAAAATCTTGTGCGTATCATGTACGAGTGTTATTGCCGCCTGGTAAAGTTTTGTTCGCAGGGCATAGGCTTCCAGAGTGTGCATGTCGGCGCACAGAGACTCGCGTGGCGCGCGCTTACCCAAAAGCCGCTGTTTTACTTGTAAAACTCTGCGCACATGCGCGTCAAGCACGTCTATGCTTAACTCACCATCGTCAAGTGCTTTCCGGATGGCGTTAAACGCCACCGGCAGATTATCAGGAACCAAAAGAATATCATTGCCAGCACGTAGCGCCTGCACGGCCGCCATGCCGGCAGCGTACTGCTCAGTAACACCGCCCATTTTCAGGGCATCGGTAATCGCAAGCCCATCAAACCCAAACTCCTCGCGCAACAGGCCGGTGACAATAGCTGGCGAACAGCTCGCCGGAGGCGCGTAAGACGATTCATCAAAAACAACCTGCCGGGGATTCTGGGCACAAACTATTCTACCAAGAAGGGGAAGTGGGGCCTGTGGCCCCACAAACTCCCCACTCTGGCCCGCAGGGGACCGCAAATAACTTTTGGTATAAGACTTTAGTTCAAGCGCCGGAACCGACAAGTGCCCGACCATGACGGCCGGAATGCCCGATTTGATAAGCCGGGCAAACGGCTCCAGATGCTCGCGAATAACTTCGTGCGAAGCAGTAATAGTCGGCATGGCAACATGTGAATCAACCGCCGTGGGGCCATGGCCCGGAAAGTGTTTAATGCAAGCAAGCACCCCGGCATCACGCAGCCCATCAGCAAAAGCCCTGGCATGGGCGACAACCTGATCGGGCGAATCACCAAACGCCCGTATCCCAATAATAGGGTTATACGGGTTGGTCGCCAAATCAACAACCGGTGCAAAATTCATAGTAGCGCCCAGCAGCTTGCACTGACGACCAATCTCTCGCCCACACTCATAGACCAGCGAAAGGTCGGTTATCGCACCGAGCGTCATAGCGTAGGGAAATTGCATACCATCAGCAATGCGCATTTTCAAGCCCCACTCGGCATCTATAGTTGTAAGTGCCGGCACCGGGCTGGCAGCCTGAAATAAGCGAAATAAGCGCGCAGTCAAAGCACTATCGCTCTGCGGACAGACTCCACCCCCAATCATCACGCCCCCCACGGGATACTCTCGTAAGAAATCCTGGATTTGTTTGGTATGATCGCCGTACCCACCAGGCATTCCCACAAACAGGCTGGTACCATATGGGGTCATGCCGACCACAAAGAGTTGGCCAATTTTCTGATCTCGAGAAAGGCCAGACAACGTCTCTTCAGCCCACAAACATTCGCTTCCCCGGCCAGAAAAAGCCCAAGAACAACAAGTCAGCACCATAAAAAATGCCGGAACAAGAACTTTTGAACATTTGTTTGCCATGACACACACCTTACCAAAAGACCACATATCGTCAGGGCCAGTCTACCCACCAGGAACAAGAACCGTAAAGAGTTGGTACCCCCGAACTTCTTGAGAAAATCCTGGATAAGTGTTGAATAATTTCAGATATATAATTTAATATAAAATATGAGCTTAAATGCAATTTTAAAGAGGGCCTATTGTCATGAATGCCATGAATAAAAAGCACATAAAACGTACAAAAAAATATATTCTGCTCATGCTTGTCTGCTGGTGGGCGCTTATAGCTCTGAGCGCTAGGGGCATGAATCAGCTTCCTCCACTCACCGATCCTCTCACGATATTGGTCGTCAAATTCCTCCATATGCTCAACCTTCAGAGCCCCCTGGACCCCCAGAGTAATGGCTATCGCCTATACACCAAAGAGCGCAATATCTGTTTTGAACAGATCAAACGCCTATTACATAGCACCAACTCAGGCAAACAAACATACCACTTTGACGGTCTCATAACTGATATTATGATCGATTACTTAAACTACGCAAACGAGTATACAAAGGACCGCTCTTGGAACCTCATACGGCTTTTATTAGCGTACGACATGCCAAACGAGGATGCTCATTTCAGTCCTGTAAATAAAGAACTCGCACAAGCCGAACTGGGCCGCCATGTATCATTCCTCGATACCCCCTGGACAATGGTCCCCACCAAAGGATCTTTGGGTTTTCTGGAAAGCATGATTCCGGTACTCTTATTGCGCACAAACACCCGAAAAAACGCCTGGATCTCGCTTGAAGCAAACTGGACAGAACTTGAAAAGCTCAGAAACCCTGAACAGACGCGCTTTGTTATCCCCCTGCTAATTACCTCACTCAACAGAGTTTGTCCCTATAAGACTATTAAAGTTTGTTCAGAGGAGCTTGTCACACGGCTACCAGACCACCAACGCCGAGAACTCTGGTACCAGTGGTTTTTTATCGCACAAAAGCATTTCCTGGGAACTAAAAAAGAATTGGTCATGAAAAAATTTCGTACTGACGTACTGGCAGGGGTTGCAGAATCAACCATGGGATCAAATCTTTTACAGTCACTCAAGCGCACCAGCCTATTCGACGTGCACATCTCCTACCCATAAAAGGTTTCAGGAGGCCTTGCACTATGTGTACACAACAGAGAAACAATAGCGTCCTATTTATGATTGTTTTTTGGGGCGCACTTATGGGCCTAAGCGCCAAAGGCATGCTCCAGCTGCCTACATTCACCGATCCCATCGCTCTATTGGCTATCAAATTCCTCCATATTATTACAATTCAAAGCAGCCTTTCACCACACAGTTCTGTCTATAAGACATACACAAAAGAGCGAAACCAGCAGTACGAACAGATACGTCGTTTGCTCAAAACAAAGAGTACCGCCAATCAATCGTTTACCGTAAGCCCAGAGCTCACCAAGATTTTTATTGCGTACTTGGAGCACACAACCAAATATCAAAAGGTTCATGCCGAGCATCTAAAAAACCTACTCATAGCCTATGACATGCCAAACATTGACGTTTCAAGCAGCAAAGTTCTCAGTAAAATCGTACAGTCTCTAGAAAAAGACCCGCAGGATCACCAATGGATCGCCACAAACGCGTGGCCAGTTATGGCATTCGATGAACCATACCTACTTCTCGACAGCATCCTCGCCGTTCTGCTTTTGCGCCGCACTACCCGTCCCCAGGCTTGGCACTTTTTCGAACTTTTTTGGCAACAAAATGAGAATCTAGACCGAGCCAAGAAAAAACGTGCCCTTATTCCCGTACTTTTCACCACACTAAATAGAATCTGCCCCCTCAGGGTACTTATGGCCTATTCAGATGAACTGATCACACGACTACCAAATTACCAGCGCAAAGAACTCTGGATAGAGTGGCTGGTAATCGCACAGCAAGAATCCCGCGGCACCCGCAAAGAACCCCTTATGCAACAATTTCGCTCCCAGGTATTTGCTGAAATCGCCCAAAAAGCCGTCAGCAAAGAACTATTTGCCCAACTTGCCAAGCCCCAACGATGCGACGTCGATCTGGCCTATTATTTATGATAAGCTTAAAAAGCTATCGCGTTTGTGCATCTTCACGTTTCTGACAAAGTAGGTACCTGTATGCCGCTCCAAAAATCAAATAGTTTGTGGCTTTTATACGCATTAAGCATGCTTGCTTGCTGCCTCCATCTGGATGCGCATAACGAGCCGCTCAAAGTAACAAACGCACCTCCTGAAAAACTTTTAGGATACAACCCAAACACCGACCACATAGTCCCAGCACCCAACGAACGGGCCATAGCACTTATCTGTGCACATGGTTTTGGTGATCGAAAGCATCGATTTGGATTCGAGAATACTCAAAATACAACGATTGTTGCATTTCACTTTCGGGATTCTCGTGACCGACAACACTCCTGGGGTGATATCAATTTAGGCCAAGAAGCCGACGCTCGGGTCGTGCTATACCACATTATTCTCTGCTATGAAGCGGGCTATAAGACCATAGCGCTCTTTGGGCACTCACGGGGTGCCGCCGCCTGCATAACCGCCCTTGATATGGTTGAGCGCCCTGATGCCTACAGAGCGACGTGGGAGGCTTTTGGCTTTGTCGCACACACCGTCACAACCACTCAGAAAAGCACGCGTCATCTCATAAACAGGCCGGCCATCAAAGAAATACGAGAAGCGCTGCAACGTGGCACGATATTCTTGGCCCGCCCACTCATGAGTGTCGACGCAGCGATTGGCTGCTCTGTCGCCAACACACTCCCCTGCGCACTCTCTTTTTTGTATCCACCGGCTCACTGGGCTGCCACAAAAGCCTTTGCCTGCTGCACGTCATACAACGCCGCTCGCGCCGAACCTATTGATCTTCTCGAGTCACTCATAGGGGGCAATACGCACTACAAATTCACTATCTATCTGGCCACAGACGATGGGGAAGTGTCAAATAAATGCGATGCACGGCTTTTTGATCTTGCCATCCAATTCCCCGAAAATCTTATACTACACCAGATAGCCACTGCAACATTAGTTAACGCCTATCAACAATCCCCGGGGCCAAAACCGGCACGCCTGGAAGCGCTGTTTATAAAAAACCCGGCGAAAGCAGCGCACATTTTTATTCCCGATGCGATTTCTGCTGCGCAAGAGTATCTGGCTGGCATACACTAAACGGTCACAAACTTAGCGTCAATCTTTTTAACACCCGCACCAAACCGGATGGTTAAATATACTTTTTGGGGCGTTTTGCGCTCAATATCCTGAATAACCCCAATCCCATAGGCTTTGTGATGCACTGTCTGGTATTTTTGCCAGGTAGGGCCCGCATCGGGTATAACCCGGGCAGCTTCGACTCTGTCGGGTGAAAGGCCAAATGCCGGGGCATCCCATGAACAACTTTTTGGTGATTCGGGATTTTTCGTGAGGCCCTCTGCCACGCGTGAATCAGCCGCAAAAGCCGGCGTATCCCATGCTGACGTTTGTGCTCGAGCGGCGGGTCGATAGTCGCCACCCCCACCGAGCCAATCGTCAAAATAACTTGAAAGATAAACCCCACGCCCAACGGCAAGATCATCCCGTTTGGCAATACCCTTCGGAATTTCTGCCAAAAAGCGCGAGGGGGCTTGTTCTGTAACACGGCCAAACGTAAAGCGTCGCTGCGTATGGCTAATCAACAAATATTCACGGGCGCGCGTAATGCCAACATAGAGCAACCGGCGCTCTTCTTCGAGCGTCTCAGGATTTTCAATTGATCGCATGCTGGGAAAAATTCCCTCTTCAACGCCCGCAAGCATCACGGCATCAAACTCAAGCCCTTTTGCTGCATGCAACGTCATGAGAAAGACAGCATCAGGCCGGTCGGCAGTAGCGGCAATATGCTCATTCAAAAGAGCGATTTCTTCAAGAAACTCACGGACCGTTCCAATCCCCCGCTCCTGCATCGCACCCATGGCATTGCGCAGCTCAGCCAAGTTGTCGATGCGGTCACTTGCTTCAGCTTTTTCACAACTCGAACGTAAGTGCTCAAGATAACGGGTCTTTTCAATCATGCAATCAAATGCGTCAATAGGCGTTTGACAGAGCCCAATGTCACGACAAATGTGACAAAATTCACGCAACCGATCACGCTTGAGCGGCGGAATAGCCTGTTCATCAATCAACATGTTCGCGACAGCATCAAAGGTCAGAAGTGGCTGCTGAGACCAGAGCGTTAAAAACTGCTCTTCAAACTTATCGCCCAGCCCGCGCGATGGCACATTGCAAACCCGCATAAACGAGATTCGATCATAGGGATTAACGGCCAAACGCAAATAGGCCAACATGTCTTTAATTTCTTGTCGTTCGTAAAACTGCACACCCCCCACAATTTTATAGGGGATCGAATTACGCACCAGCGCCTCTTCAAGAGCCCGTGACTGGTAATGCGAGCGATACAAAACCGCGCAGGTCGCCTGCGGGAGCTTGGCACGCATTTTCTGCACAAACAGCGTCACCACATCGCCCTCATGCCGGTCTGATGGCGTACATAAAACCCGTACCCGATCGGTGCCCTTTTTTTCAGACCAAAGCTGCTTTTGATTGCGTGCAGCGTTATGCGCAATGACCGCATTAGCAGCTTCCAAAATTGGCTGGCGCGAGCGATAATTTTGGTCAATCGTAACCCGCTGAGCCCCTGGGAAGTCTTTTGTAAAATTAAGAATATTTGCAACCGTTGCACCCCGCCACGAATAGATAGACTGGTCTTCATCACCAACTACGCAAAGCGAATCAAGTATAAAACTCCCCTGCTCGTCACAGGCAAAGCCTCGCAGAAGCTGGTGCTGAACAACGTTTGTGTCCTGATATTCGTCAACCAGCACATGCCGAACACCCTGCTGGAAATGCTTCTTAAATTCAGGATTTTTGAAGAGCGCAAGCCCCTCGGTCAAAAGATCGTCAAAGTCGAGGCAATGCGCATTCTTTTTCTCTTGCTCATAGCGCATATAAATATCGCGCAACAGGAGATTGCCAATCAGGTCCCCCCGTGCAGAAAGACCATCATTTTTAATCGCCGAAATAGCGTGTGATGCCGCGCTTGGCGTAATTTGTTTACTCGTCCCCGAGGCCGCAATAATGGTCTTAATAAGCTTCTCGCGATCATCTTGATCAAGAATCGTAAAATCATCACCGCCAAAAAGATATCGATTTTGTTTCAAAAGGCGCACACAAAACGCATGAAACGTCCCGATAAATGGCACCGGGCTCTGGGGCCCCAGCTGGGCAACCACACGTTCGCGCATTTCGCGTGCTGCTTTGTTCGTAAACGTCAGGGCCAAAATGGCCGATGGCAACACATCATGGGCGGCAAGTAAATTAATAATACGCGTCGTGATAACCCGGGTCTTGCCCGAGCCGGCTCCTGCGTGCACGAGTAACACACCCCGTTCAGGGGTTACAGCCGCACGCTGGGTATCATTTAAGCTGTCCAGCAGCCTTTGCAAATCTTCAGCCTGCATGGGGAGCTCGTCCGGCTTTTTCTTCGCCACCCTTCCACGCACCAAGCCAATTCACCAATGGCGCAAGGCCCGCTTTTGACAGCGCCGACACAACCACATGTGGCTGATATTTTTCCAACAAACCCATAAGGTCTTCTAGCTTGTCCATTGGCTCGTCCACCGGGCTTTCTAGCTCTTCTTCAAGCTCCCCGGTTTCGGCACCGCTCACCCCGTTCGTCCTGAGCTCGTCGAAGGGTTCGAGCGGGGTAGCAACATCCAACTCTCCCTCAAGATCTTCATCTGGCAGCACCATAAGCGCTTCCTCGGGCATTTCTGCCAACTTTTCTACCAAATCAAACTTGTTAAAAACGTACAGCATGGGCTTGTTCGCCACTTTTAATTCTTCAAGAATCTTATGCACAACGCGAATATGATTGCGCCAATTTTTGTCAGAAACATCGACCACTTGCAAGAGCAAGTCGGCCTGCGAGAGATCAGAAAGGGTAGACTTAAAAGCCTCAATTAATTGATGGGGCAAGTTTTGGATAAATCCAACAGTGTCAGCAATAGTTCCCTTTTTCACGCTGCCAATAAATAATTCACGCGTGGTAGTATCGAGCGTTGCAAATAGCTTGTTTTCGGCAAGCACCGAGCTCTTGGTCAGGGCGTTCAAAATAGTCGATTTTCCAGAGTTGGTATACCCAATTAAGGAAATATGGGGGACTGCATTGGTCAATCGGTGTTTCCGCTGGGTTGCGCGTATGGTCTGCAACCTGTCCAGATGGCCACGCAAGATCTTGAGCTGATATTCAATAACTCGCGTCTCTTTCTCTTTCTCTGTCTCTCCGGGCCCGCGCATACCAATATCACCAGCCTGCTGCGACATATGAACTCCGCGTCCGGCAAGCTGCGATTTCTGGTACAGGAGCATGGCAAGCTCAACCTGAAGTTTACCCTCGGCAGTCTGTGCGCCCCGTTTAAAAATTTCCAAAATTAAGCCGGTACGGTCAAAGACCGGAATATCAAGCAGTTTGGTCAAATTACGAATCTGTTGGGTAGCCAGAGGCTCAGAGATATATAACACTTCGGGCTTGTACTCTTTACAGAGACGCATGAGCTCTTCAAGCTTGCCCTTCGTGAAATAACTCCCCGCATCGATCGAGCGCAATTTTATAAAATGCTCGTCATAATCGACAAAGCCACACGATTCAATCAGGTTTTTAAACTCTTTAAAATAAGAAGTCGCATCAATGGACCTGTTCTGGGGCGACTGCACCCCGACTACCATAACTTTAACCTCTACGATCGGGCTAAATAATTGATTCTTGCTCATACGTGATAACTCCATAACCCATAAATTTTTTCGCTAACGCATCTTTTGTTAGTGTAGCAAAAAATGCGCCCCACTTCACCTGTCCGGTTTTTCTTCAAGAGTTTCGCGAAAATCTCCCAGGCACAAAACTCTTGCACCTATGCCCCATTCCCCTGTACAATAGCTCCGGATCAAAACCAACGGCCCCACGCCAAACATGAAAGCATGAAACATGAAAATCGCACATTTAATCGCTCTGGCAATCGCCCTCTCGTTGGGTACGTGTGGGTCTGCCAACGCAATGGATAACTCCGACAAGATCAGGATAATCAAGAACCTGCAAAAATATATCAAGAGCTTCAGAGAAGAAGCTCACAATCAAGAAACAAATGCCTTCGCCTCGCTCCTTGAAGCGGCCCTTTCCGGAGATCTGGAAAAAACCAAAAGTGCAATACGTGCTATCGAAGAAGGGCAAACAGAACAGAACCCCATTAAAGCCAATGCCATCATGCAATACACATCCCTAACCGTAGCATGCATAATGGGGCACCTGGACCTCGTCAAGTTTCTGTTAAGCACAGGGGTCAATGTCAATATGAATATCGATGATTCAGATTCTTCTGACGATGAATCAAGCCCACTACACATAGCATGCATCTCAGACAATTGGGACATCGCTACGCTTCTCATTGAATATAAGGCCAATGTCGATGCTGCATTACACAGTCTGAGCAATAATATAGACTATAAAAGATGCCCGCAAAATTACCCAAAAATCATCAAGTTTCTGGTAAACGCAGGAGCAAATATTGAAGCGCGCTATAAAAACGGCAACACGCCACTACTTGATGCTTGCCTCGCAGGCAACAAAGAAGTTGTTAATTTCTTACTAAGCAAGAAAGCCAACATCCATGCAAAAAACAACTGGGACGAAACAGCCCTACATCTAGCGTGCAAGAAGTTCGACCTGGATTTTGTTACATTGTTGCTCAGCAAGAAAATTAATATCAATGCAAAGAATCGTAGGGGCGAAACGGTACTGCACGTCGCTTGCGAAGAACAGAATTTTGAATTGATGGCCTTCCTTATAAGACATGGCGCCGACCTCAATCTAAAGGGCTTTAGAGACTATGTTCCCCTTTTAGATCCCGCACTACATGATTTTTTCATAGCACATGGGATCAAAATCCCCAGCAAAAAAAGCCCGGGTAAAAAGTCGGTACTCGATTATTTTAAAAAACTGTCACCTAAAAATCTCTTCTACAATTCGCCAGAGTTCAACGATAAAATCCCGCAAGAATATAGCATCTTGGGACTCTTTTATATCAATAAATGTATCGATAAAAAAGCGCTATACGCCGGATTTATGCCGCTGGATAAATGGCAAAAGCTCAAGCAAGCAGCAGAAAAATACGCCTGTAAAGAAGCTTTACACGCAATGCTGCTTGGCGGCTGGGAGGGGCACACCACCTTCGAAAACCAACAAAACACAACGCAGGGGATTTTCTGGAATCTCCAGAAGAACTGCTTGTGCGACGTAAAAATTATATATCCTGAACAGTAGCACAAAGCCTGCACCTCTCAACCGGCCTGCTTTTTTGCCTCTCGAGCCGGGCGCGCCAAAAAAAGCGGGGATTTTCTTCCCCGCCCAACCACTTTTACGCATCGCGTATTTTGCAATAATTTTTAATTCTCGCGCAACCACCAGTCGCCGTGTTCTTTCACCATGCTGTTTTTAAATCGATGCGCTTCTTCAAGTGAAAGATCATCGAACTGTCGTTGATAATCACACGTCAGCCTTCCCTCAACAGTCTTACAGGTGAAAAGAACGTCAAAACGCCCACCAGGACGCACTTGCATCTTGAAACAAGCGGTCGTCACCACCCGGTTCACAACCTCTGTTGTAAATTTGCGCTCCCTTGTTGTTTCAATAATACGCTTCACGATGCCATCTTTTTCCTGCGTCCTATCGAAAGTCGTTTTAGTCACCGGGTCGCTCGTCACGCAATTCAAAGATGGCCAAAGTAAAATCCCGCCAATCACCGCAAGACACCCTACACCTGCTTTGCAAGTATTTATTGGGTGCGTTTGTTGTGCAAACACCAGCGAGCCAAGAAGAGCAGTGCATAAAAAAAAGTTCTTTACCATAACAAAAACCTCCTAAAGACCACCATCAAACAAATTTATCGTCGGTTATTACCAGTATATATAATAATAATTTTTAATCAACTTTGCCGTACACAAGCAGTCATTCTAGCGCATAACAACCAACGAGTAGCACCACGGGGCCTGTGCAACTCTCGCCGGGCTGTCGAAACCAAGCGCACAAAAGAGCGGGGATTTTCTTCCCCGCCCAACTACTTTTATGCATCACGTATTTTTCAATAATTTTTAATTCTCGCGCAACCACCAGTCGCCATGGTCTCGGACAAGATTGTCCTTGTATTTGTTCACTTCTTCAAGCGTGATACCCTCAAGTGTTACAGAGTTGTTGCCGGGAGATTGGACTATGTTTATTTCCCCATTACAAACAATATTCCCACCAATAAGTATATTGCTGCTGCCGCCCACTTGCCAGCCGTCCCTTAAAAGGGTTGTTTTATAGAACAGGTCAAAACGCTGATTACCACAGGGTTTTGCTTGAAATAAAATTGTGGTCGTCAACCCATCCTGTTCCTGTGTCCTTTCGATCAGAAGGCCGTTTTGTACGTGCCTCCATTCGATATTTCCTGAAATTACCACCGGGGGCCCAGAAATTACCGGCGATTTTTTCACGCTCTTCGTACTGTCCGAAGGCCAGAAATACCAAATGCTAGCAACAAGTGCTACGCCCAGCGCCAAAGCCCTATTGTTCAGCATGGAACGCGTTGGGTGCACGGACAAAAGCGAACCAAGCAGACAGACGCATAAAATTTTACGTACCATACTAATACTCTCCCAGAAAAATTAAGATTTAAAATACATTTATAATTTTTATTATAGAGAATAATAATTATTTAACAAGCAAAATGCCTGCGGAAGAGAAGTGCTTACGAACTAGCCAAGCGCCTTAGAGACGCCGCCGGGTTCTTCGCTCTGTACCGCCAAGAACCCGGCAGGCCCTTATTTTTTCTTGATTAATGCCACTAGGGGCTTGCCCTCGAACATCAAGGGGGCACTTGGGTCTGTTAGTAGGGCCTCAAAATTTGTTTCGCGATTAAAGATCAGATCTTTGCCTATTATCTTGCCATTCGACAACACAACGCCGTCGCCGGGCACCAGATAATACCCTTTAGGGGTATCGACTATCAGATATTGCTTCTCATAAATCGTTGGGTTGTCCTGGAGATAGGGCCCTTCCCACTTTTCTGCATGAGCAAGGTTCATGGCACCCACTTCAGAACCAACAAAACTTCGTACGGTGAGAAAATCGACATAGCTTTTTTCATGTTCGAAGCCAATAATCTGACAGGTTGCGTCAATTTTCTTGAAAATCTGCTCAAGCTGCCCCACGTGATCAACGATAATCTGATCTCCAACTACCTGCGCCGTCTGGTAATACCGGTACAACGCAACAACGCACAGTGAAAGAAATAGAATGGCCGTAATCGCCGGCAAAATATACCCGGACATCCAGGTCTCTTTTTGTACTTGGTGCTCCATAGCACACATCTCCCGTTAAAAAATTAATAAAAAAAATTAATAATTTATATGCATGACCGCGCGCACTTGGTCCATAGTGTGGGCAGCAACAGAGCGCGCCCGCTCGGTGCCTCGTTGCGCCATAGCCATAACTTCCCCTGGATCTTTGGCATACTCAGCACGTCGCTGGCGAATTGGCCCGAGCAGGTTCTCCAAAACGCCGGCCAGGTACTTTTTGACCGTCACATCACCCAATCCCCCTTGTTGGTAATGAGCTTTCAGCTCGGCAACTTTTTCTTTGTCGGAATCAAAGGCATCAAGATACGTAAAGACCGTATTGCCCTCAATTTTACCCGGATCGCTCACGCGCACATGGTCAGGATCGGTGTACATACCCATCACCTTTTTCGCCACGGTCTCGGCCGGGTCAGAAAGATAAATGGTATTTCCCAAAGACTTGCTCATCTTGGCTTTGCCATCAACGCCGGGAAGCCGAGCTGTGGCAGAGATAACGCCCTGCGCTTCGAGCATCAGGTCAGTATTATAGATACGATTAAAAGATCGTACAATCTCATTTGCCTGTTCAATCAAGGGCAACTGATCTTCGCCTACCGGCACATAGCGTGCCTTAAAAATTGTTATATCAGCAGCTTGGTTTACCGGATAAACCAAAAAGCCTGCCGGAA
>Ga0351956_1071_pt1 | contig 19573 bp, 15 predicted proteins | sample TotcelT113001L13_FD_205809 | JGI IMG/M metagenome (GOLD analysis project Ga0351956, IMG submission 205809) | Enriched cells from coal bed in the Powder River Basin, Montana, United States - Total cells T11 rep3 HSBNCT.T11.300.1.L13 ...
TCCGGCACCCGTTGTAGCCTCATAAACTGTAACCGCATAACCCCTGTCAGCAAGATCGGCGGCAGCGGTGAGACCGGCAGGGCCGGCGCCGACAACGGCAATTTTTTTGGCATCTGCTGGTGGAATTTTTTCTTCCGGAAGAGCGAGTTTGCCGGATTTTATCATATCCATTTCACGATCCGAAGCGAAACGCTTCAATAACCTTATGGAAACGGCAGAATCAATATTATTCCGCGTACATTCAGACTCGCAGGGGTGTGTGCAAACCCTTCCACATATTGCGGAAAGCGGGTTTCGTTCACGAATAAGATTTACGGCTTTGACGTATTCCTTCTTCTTAATTAATTGCACGTAACCCTGGACGTTAATGTTCGCCGGACAGGTGACTTTGCAGGGAGCATGTCCGTTTTTCAGAATGCCGAATTTATTGGGTGTCGCCTGAGCATAAAGCTTGGCAATTGCTTTTCTGGTACCAAGTTTGCGGTCAAACTGATTGGACACGCTTACCGGACAGGCGTCAGTACACTGACTGCAGGCGTTGCATTTATCTTCATCAATATATCTTGGAGATACTCTGATTTTAGCCTTAAAATTACCCGGTTCACCTTCCAGACCGATAAGCTCGGAAAGGGTAAGTATGTCAATATTTATATTGCGGGCACATTCGACGAGTTTAGGGGATACGATACATGTGGCACAATCCCCGGTGGGGAACGTCTTGTCAAGGTGGGCCATCATGCCTCCGATGGCTGCGTCACGCTCCACAAGGTACACCTTAAATCCGGAATCTGCAAGATCAAGGGATGCCTGAATGCCGGCAATGCCGCCTCCCTGAACCAGAACCGCGCCTGTTAATTTTCTTTCACTTTTATTCATTCTTATAACCCTGGTGGTAGGGAAAGGTTGCCACTGTTCCATAGAGTGATTGTTCTATGGATTGCCCGTTCCCTACAGTCTTTATTATTTCAGCCGGACTTACCATAAGTCTGTCGAATCCGAGTTTTTCAGAAGAAATACCAAGAGCAAGACCGAGCAATTGTGTCACATATATAATTGGCATGTTATATTTCCTGCCGAGGAGTTTTTCCATATCCGCCTGCCTTAAATCAAGGCTGATCTGGCACATAGGGCAGGCAACGACAATGCATTCTGCGCCCGCATTCAGCGCCATCTCTATAACTGCAGCCGAACGCCTGACGGTAATTTCCGTTTGTGTGAGATTCTGCATGCCGCCGCAGCAATCCACCTTGCCTGACCACTCCGCATTCGAGCCGCCCATCACATCGATTAAGCTTTCCAGAATAGTAGGGTTCTCAGGATCATCAAAGCCGGTAACTTCTGCCGGGCGGACAAGGTAACAGCCGTAATATGAAGCTACCCTGAGACCATTCAGGGGATTCACAATTTTCTTGCGTAATTTGGCCAATCCGAAGTCTTTTGCCATTATTTCCACAAAATGGCGCACCGGAACAGAACCGTCATAAGGTTGTCCAAGACTGTCAGCAACTGATTCCCGCACCTTTTCGGAATGAATGATTTCATAGTTGGCTGCCTTGGAGCGGCTATAACAGGCAGCACAATTAACTACCATGTCCATGCCCATTTGTTTGGCTAAGAGGAGATTGGCAGAGGCCAACGATGCTGCCAGTTCCCGGTCGGTCTGGTGAGCGGCACTGGCACCGCAGCATGTCCAGCCTTTAATTTCATTGAGTTCAATGCCAAGCGCTTTTGCTACTTCCAGACATGATTCATGCATGTCGCGGGCAGTGGAATGGGCAGAGCACCCGGGATAATATGCGTATTTCATTTTCCTGTTCCTTTGTTTTGAGCTGCCTTTTTGAAGATACGTTTTACCATGCCCTTATCAGCGCCTGAGGGCGGGAGAATTGCCATTTTACCTTTTTTCAGCATGACCGGGAATTTATCCATATCCTGTTTCATACTGCCGGTCTTCAGCTTATATGTTGCAATAGCCTGCAGGTCGTATACGCGACCGTAGGATTTAACAGTGTCCAGGAATATACGGTTGAATAAAGGCGCGTCACCTTCCGGTTTTGCAACCCCCTTTTCCACTGCCATATATTTTAACGCATCGATAACCGCGGCAAAGTTTATCTTATTGGGGCATCTCGCATAACAGGTTTCACAGGAAAGACATGTCCAGATAAGGCCGGTCTGTAATAATTCATCACCTGCGCCTAATTGCAGCCTTCGTATTATTTCAGAAGGCGGCGATTCAACCCGGTCAGCCACAGGACAGCCGATGGAGCATTTCCTGCACTGATAACAGGCACTCAAGTTAACATCAGCCTTTTCCTGAACAACTTTTAAAAGACTTTCAGCAGTTTTCTCTTTTGTAATTTTCATCTATTTTCTTTCCGTTAAACAGTTTATTCTGAAACAATCGCCCCGAAGAGTTTTAATACTGCCCCTAAGGGCCGTGTGCCAGCGTCTATTCATCTGACTCAATCACGATATTAGCCGACAGTTTGGCCGGAGCAACTTTCCGGTAGACTTCATGGGGCTGCATGCCTATGCCATCAACAGTCAGCAGATCCTCCACTTTAATCCCGAATAAACGCTCATTTTCCTCAAGATAGGGCAGTATAATCTCCCAGTCCTTATCGGTCATTTTGAAAAAATTACCGCCGTTCAGCTGCTGCCTGACAAGGTATTCATGGGGATCACGTACATATATGGCGCCTCCTGAAGCGAGTGAGAAAAGGTTACTACCGGGATAGGGTTCTTTAAGACCGACTATATTGCCTTTATCATCAAAAGTAACAGCGTTCAGAACAACAAAACCGCCGCCTGAAAAAACATCGCCTGCCATGAAAGATTCGGCAAGAAAGTCCAGACAGGTGCCGTTAATGACAACTCTTGGTTTACCCACTGAATTAATGAGCGGACGACCTGCAGCATTGCCCATAACAAAAACAGAGCCGCCCTTGGCGCCATACATGAACGTCTGGCCGGTATCGCCGTGTATAACCAGCTTACCGGCTTTAATGATCTGTCCTAACTGGTCCTGGGCATTGCCGTGAACTGTAATCGTCAGACCGTCAATGCCGGAAGCAAGGTAATCGCCGTTGCTGCCGTAAACATCTATAGTAACATCCTCAGTGCGGGGTCCCAGACCGCAGCCGATGAAGCGCTGTCCGGCACAGTTGTAAACAATGAAATGCTTCCAGCCCTTCATGTATGCATCTACTAAAAGCGAGGCATCACATTCGTTTCCTTCCGGCGGGAAGCCAAGTGTATTGACCACCAGAGTTGTCTCGCCTATATGCGGTTCTCTCAGCAGTTCTCTGGTGCTGTGGTTGATAAGCCGGAACTCATTTGCCGATGTTTCTCCGATCAAAGGAATAATGTTAAACAATTGCTGCAAAGCAGCGCGGACTATCTGAAGGATGTGTTTGTGTTTTTTAATGCCGACAGCATAGCGCCGGTCGTTAAGGAGTGTTAATATCTCAATAGCTTCAGCAAAATTGTTCGAATCTTGAGCAAGTTTAGCAATTGTTTTACAGGCAAAATTGACATCGGCAAAGGACCAGTCAACAATATTTTCAATAAAATAGAGGAAGACCCTTCGACTGCCCGCATCGAAATGCTCGCGGATACTGTTTTCAATCTTATCGCTATTAGTACCTGGTAGTTTTATCTCTTCAGATAAATTACCGACTTCTTTTCCGGAGGGTAATTTTACGGGAACCCCGAATTTGTCGGTACAATTCAGACGGTATTTGCCAATATCATTTTTTTCAAGAGTAAAAATAAAGGACCCGCCGTCTGTTGAACTGCCTCCCCTTGCATTCCAGTATTTGTCGGCAATGGGACAGATGCGGCTGTCATCCTTCGACATACTGAGCAATGTTGCATCTATAGCCTGTTTTTCAGAAGAAATAAGGCCGATCTGCACTTCGCCGTCAGCAAAAGCAAAAACCTGCGGGCGAAGCATGGAGGTATCGGTAATACCCATCAACTGAAAATTGTCGGCTTTCTGCAGTGCTCGCGCTATTATAAAGAACCAGGGTCCGTCCGGTGAAGCATGTATATGGGTTGCCTGAATTGCGCGGTAGATTGATTGTTTTTCTTTAGGCAGCCTGTCGAAATCCAATTCTGTTGTAGGCGCCAGAGACTCGATAATATATTCCAGCGGATAGCGGTAAAGCCTGTCAAGCAAATCGAATATCTGAACAGAAACCTCTGTGTCAGTCAGGAATTGCGGATAAATATTGCGTTGTACAAGATATTCACAAATTGAACTGTAGTTGGCAAAATCGCCGTTATGAACCAGGGCAGTATTCATTGCTCCGAAGGGATGAGCGCCGCCGGGATGCCAGACCCGTCCTTTGGTGGGGAAACGCTGGTGGGCAATCCAGACATGGGCCTTCAAATCATCTATTTTGTAATAATCGGTAGTCGATTCCGCGAACCCGACGACTTTAAGAATCATGATATTTTTGCCGAAAGACATGACAAAAGCTTTTTTTTCACCCAGTGAAGCGTAATATTCCTGGTTTAGCTTAATGCTTTGCTGGCTTAAAAATTCGCCCTCTGCTTCTTCGCGCGTCATTTGACCCAATTCATTTTTTGAAATAAAGGAATCCAGCACTTCAGGTTTAATGCGAAGGAAATATCGCATAACATCCGGAGGTTTGGCTTCCAGGGAAGGAATTGTCGTCCAGTCATCAACGGTGTCCATCCGGCTGGAAGTCTTAACTTCAAAATAAGCAGTAATAAATTTACCTTCCAGCTCCTTACGGATACTATTATCCAGAAAGGCAATGTGCACCATGTAATAGTTATCCAGAACTTCGCGTGTAACCCCGAGTTGCTCCGGTATAAAACCCAGAGCGGCAATTCCGCCGCCCTTACCGTTGCCGCGGTTATGCATCTGTTTGGACGGCTCATGTATGTAGCGGGCAGCAACGGGTTCTGTAGCACAGAAACCGACTACGCCGCAACCGCCTTCCTCCTCACTTTTATAATCAGGATAAGGCATATTTAATTCTTCATTTAATCGCTGCCGGGAGAATAAGAGTTTTTCAATCATCACATTGTTCATGTGCCGGTCTCCACATCGTTTGTATAATCAAGGTGCATAAGAAGATCGGTGCGTCCGCGCAACTCGCTGACGCTGCGCATACCCAATCGTATTAATATTCCTACCAGTTCTTTTCGCCAGGCACTGTACATATTAATAATCCGCTGCGTGCCCCATTCGAGATCAACATCTACTGCAAGTTCAACATCGGTGGTGGCAATGCCTCGCGGGCAGCCCCGGCCGCTTTCACAGCGTGAACACCTTATGCAACCCATTGCAACCAGTTCTGAAGTGCCGACAACAACACCATCGGCCCCCAAAGCAATAGCTTTAGCAATGTCATGGGGCGTCCGTAATCCGCCGCTGGCAATGAGGGTAACTTTATCGCGGACACCTTCCTGCTCAAGGAAGCGATGGACTTTTACGATAGCATATTCGATGGGCATGGCAATGTTTTTTTTGGCAATGTCAGGCGCTGCGCCGGTACCGCCGTATCCGCCGTCCAGATGTACTATATGGGTGCCGGCAGAATAACTGCCGACGGCAACCATATCCACATCGTTAGGCGTGGACACCTTGGTGGAAATCAGAGTCCGCCGGTTTATGTGCTTGATCCAGTCTATGTGCTTCTGATGATCTTCAATGGAATAAACACTATGAAATGGAAAAGGTGAAAAAAGTGAAATACCGAGAACTGTTTCACGCATCCTGGCCACTGCCGGCGTAACTTTATCGGAGAGCAAATGACCGCCCAGACCTGGTTTGGCCCCCTGTGCGTATTTGAATTCAACAATTCGGACACGCTGGATTGTCTCTTCACGAACGCCGAAAAGACCGGTAGCTATTTGTGTAATAACATGGCCGTCGTATGGCTTCATTCGTTCCATGTAACCGCCTTCACCGGTACAGGTAAAGGTATTGAAAGCAACAGCTGCACGAGCCTTGGAAAGCTGAATAACATTACTGACAGAACCGAATGACATGCCGCCGCCATACCATGGAACATCTATTTTCACCCGGGGCCGGCCATCATCACGCCTGTTAAGCATAATACTCGTATCTATCTCATCCTCTCGCAATTCAACAGGGGGTTTTTCGGGAAACTTGAATCGCAGACGGTCGAAACCGCCTCCGGAAGCCCCGGTTTCGTAATCGTAGCAATATTCAGGCAGCGGCGGTTCGCCGGTTTCCGCCATTCTCCAGGTAGCCATTATCATATCCGGCGTCCAGCGATAGTCGCCCATAGCCTTTAACATCGGATTTTCAACCATTTTAAGAGCTTTATTCGGGCACATGTCAATACAGTAGTGGTCTGTCTTCTGGCAGGAAGGACCAATACAGACATTTAAATGTGGAGCGGAAAACAGTTTATAGCCGGGTTTCAATACGTGTACGCCGTATGGACAAACCTCGGCACATTTACCACAGAGAGTGCAGTTGCTGCTCCGGCGAATGATATATTTGCCGATTTCATTGCGATAGCGCGGAGGCGCAGGTTTTACTTCACAAGATACCTCAACCTGCGGCACCAGTGTTTTAATTGTATTTTCAGGCAGGATTTCTTTAAACCCCGATTCTTTTACCAAAGAGCCTTCCAAAGGTCTCCTCCTCAATATCTTCAAAAAATAATGCACGGCCTGTTTCGCCGCGCAGACGGCGGGCTTCCCTCATTCCCATCGCTCCCATAACCTCAATCAACTGGTCGTGCCAGACAGCAATAAGATTCGTCATGCGTCTTATTCCGTATTCAGCGTTGATACCTTCAATCTTCGCCGGACAGGTATAGCCATCGCGGCAGCTTTTACAAAGACGGCATTCAAGAGCGATCAACAGCGGTATATTGATGGTTACCAAATCGGCGCCGCATATAATTTCCTTTGCCATATGTTCTGCCAGAGCCATGCCCCCCCCGGCGATAATAGTAACTTCATCCCGGATGCCGCTTTTTACAAGAGAAGTATGGATGTACCGTGTCATGTCTTTTATGAATTTCGGTTTTTCCACACCTGTCTGATTGCCGTTGATATCGGACACGATGTGTATTGCTTCGATGACAGGGCTGGAAGCAAGCTCGACAGCTCTTTGCTCGCCGTAAGAGTCCAGTTCAACTCTCACCATAACAACCAGGTCCGGATTTACAGATTTAATTTCCTGTATACGCTGCTCAGATTTATCACTATCGGCGATTTCAATAAGACGTAACTTCTTAAGGATTTCCGTCAATGGTAAAGGAGCATCTTTGCTGAGATAGAAAATTATGTTTGATAAATATTTTTCTTTATATGTTCCCAGAAGATTATTATGTTCCCAATCAATGATTATCATAGTGCCGGTTTTAACGGCAACAGCCAATAACATGGGAATAAGATTGGGAAAATGATATTCCTCAGGGAACATGTCGATTATTATCGGAATGGGCAGGTCCGCCATTGTCGGTAATGCAGCAGTCAATTTGTTGTTTTCAAAGGAAAGTAATTTTGGTTTTCTTCCGATATCAACGGAAGTGCTGATGTACTCCCGCCCATGAATCCCATCACGGGTAGGACGAACGATCTCCGACATATCAGTCCACATGGAGTCAAAACCGGTACCTGTAAACTTACCCCGGTAACCTGCGCCGGAAACCGGAATACCGGCTGTTTCCGCCTGATTCCAAGTGGTTAGAATGATATCGGGTGTAAAATAACCATTACCCATACGTTCATATTCAGGATTCACAGCTAAAGCAAGCAGGCCTTTGGTACACTTCTGCACACATGAGAAACAGCCCATACATTCAAAGAACATGGAGCTGAATTCATCCAGGCTTTTTATATACTGCATTTCCTGCCGGTATCGGTCGTAGACGCAGGCTTTTTTAACGCAATTATGGCATCGGGCGCAATCTTCGCGCCAGTCGACAACCCCGAACTTACCTGTTTTCGGCAATCTCGGGGCAGCTTTTTTTGTTTCTATATGATATTTCTTCGGCATTTTATTCAGCTCCGGTTATCAGGATGCTGCCGCTAATAATTTGCTAACGCTTAACTCATTACCGCCGGAAAGAATATGGATGCCTTTTAATCCTGAAAGGCCTTTGAGCTTATTTATAATTTCAGCAGCGATTTTGACGCCCTCTTTTTTCTGGGCTTCAGCATCTCCGGCATGTATTAAACGGTTGATGACAGATTCAGGGATAATAAAGTCGGTATGAGCATCGTTAAGTTCTTCAGCCTGGGCAGCGCTCTTAAGGGGCATAACTCCGGCAAGAATTGCAGTTTTATCAGCCAATCCTGCATCGCGGACAGACTCCAGCCAGACTTTAAATTCATCGATATCAAATACGGGCTGAGTTTGGATAAAATCGGCACCTGCGGCAACTTTTTTACTTAACCTTAAAATATTCAATTCCAGGGGCTTCAGATTCGGATTCGCAACAGCGCCTATGAGCATATTGAAATTTCCCTGGATTTTCTTACTGTCCAGTAACCGGCCGTTATTCATCCTTTTAACGATATCGATCAGTTGGATGGAATCAACGTCAAAAACATTGGCTGATTCACCGCAGCCTATAAGAGTCTGGTGAAAACCGGAAAGGCATAATACATTTTTAATGCCGAAATAAGCAGCTCCCAGCAGATCGGATTGAAGGGCAATGCGATTGCGGTCTCTTGTTATTATTTGAAAAACCGGTTCCATGCCGGCATGACTTAAAGCAATAGATCCAGCAAGACTGGACATGGATACGCCATAATGATTATCAGCTACGTTTATTGCCGTAACGGAGTTGCCGAACATTTCAGAACTAATTGTTGCCTCAATCCCGGTAATCGGCAAATACTCAGCGGTAAAAAAAAACTCTTTACCGCTGATTTTTACAGCTAATTTGCTATCAGGTTTCATGCCCCGTACTCCTTCATTATAAACTGACAAAAAACTATTAAGCCCTGGATACTTGCAAGGCCGGATCATTCCGAACCAATGTCTGTATCTGAAAGCGGAAATCTTCCAATTTATCGATAGCTCCTGCCATTCCTTTATCGTCCATCTGAATTATTTTAACTCGTCCTCTTCCAAGCCCCGCTTCCTCCAGTAATTCGTCAACTGCCTGTACCCGTTTTTCTGCACGCATATTGCCTTCCATATAGCAACATTCACCTTCTTTGCATATCATTACGGCAGCACCGTCTGCGCCGGTATCAAATGCTTTGGTGAGATACAAAATATCCAGTTTTCCGGAACATGGCATTGATACAACTTTAATTTCTTCAGTCTGTCGGGAACAGCTTCGCATTAATTCTGCCCTGTCTAAGCATGTTGCGCAGTGGAAAAGATAAATCCTGGGAATTTGATTATTCAACAAACACCTCTGTCTAAGGCTTTATGCTTCTTATTCTTTATTCTAAAGGCAAAGACGGCATCCAGGGATTTGACATGGTTTTTGTATTTTATTGTGATAAAACAGTACATATTTACCCCGCTGGATTTAATTTCTATAGTTTATGCAGTCCGATTCTTTGACTATTGTTGAACGGCGTTGTTCAATGCTTTTTGGAAACCCTCCAATGTTAATAAGGGCTGGCTAAAAATCACACTTCAGCGTGTAGACCAAGTGGCGCTTATATACAAGTTAAAATCTATATTTTCTGGTAACTGATATCATTTTCCCATCATTTTTATTATTTATTTTGAGGTAGTGCGGCCGGGAGTAAAATCTACCCGCTAACATCTTCCTAAAATACTGACATCTTGGCTTTCATGTGTTATAAATAAATATAGAAATTATAAAAAATAATTCAGCAGTGGAGGCAAAATGGAGGAAAAAGAATTAATCCAACGATTTCATGGAACGTTTGAGGCAATAATACCTATCCTTCAAGACGTTTATAAAGGCTTTTTTGCAAACAATCCGGCTTTATTGAAAGAATGTTTATCCAAATTCGAGAAAATGCATTCTGCAATTTTGCCGTTTGTGGAAAAAGTAATTGCGGAAAAAGAAAAAGATCCGGTTGAAAAAAGGTACGTCAATCTGGTTCTTGCCTTTCAGCCGATAGCTTTAGCAATAGACAGCCTGATTAACAGAATGCTTGTTAAAGTTGAATCCGACATCCTCTTCAGTGAAAAGGCGGTAAGGGATATAAAATCTCTGCTTGAGATTACATATGGACAATGCAGGGATGCTAAGGACTATATCCTTACGAAAAATCCGCACCTTAAGGATAACGTTTTAGCGGCAAAGGAAAAGCTTGCCGAACTTGCTACAGAATATGATGTTGTTCATCAGAACAGGCTTATAACAGGCGTTTGCATGCCCAAGGCCTCTTATCTGTATATCGATTTCACCCATTCATTAAAAAGGATTTCAAGGGGTCTTGCCGATTTTGTTGAAAAGGCCTGATCTTAATACGTTGAAAGGGACGGGCATTAAATTATAAATATTGTTCTGAAAAACCTTTTCCTGTGCCCTCCCTGCCAACCCAATTTTTTATATATGATACTTCCTGCAACAAAGCATACGGTAATTGGGACTGAGATCAACTCTTTAGAAAGGTAATCCCTATTGACTGTATTTTTAAAGCAATATTCTTAAAAATATTGTATGTTTTTATGATTGATCAATATTGTCCAAGGCATGAAAGATAAAAGTAAAATTCATAAGAGAAATGGCAGAAATGAGCTTGCACACTGCTATGCTTGAAAAATCAAAAAATCAAACGAGGAGATTCCTGAGCATGTCACACCGCAAAAACATATATTTGTTTCTAATGGTTTTGATGATCGCTTTGCCCATGACGACAGAGGCGGCGAGAAATGCAGAAGGCAAAAAGGATGAGAAATGCCTCTACGGGATCAAGATATCACGTCATGACAACCCATGGGGGGAAATGCCTGAAAAATCCTGGAAAGAGGAAGCGAACATAAAAATTGCAGCCGTGGAGATTAGCAAAGGGACATACGAGATGTTTCCACATCTTGCAGCATATCAAATCAACTCCGAGATGCTGCTGGGGAAAGACAAGGTTAAGAAAAGAGTGGTTATCAACAACCGGTACTTTTCCACCCTGGAAAAAGCGGACGCAACAAGGCTTCCGGCAGGTTCTGTAAAATCTGTCGGCAAATATCTGGACACCTCATTTCTGTTGCTCTCACCAAGGCAGATAGTAAGATTTCTTCTGGATGCTCAGATCATTACGACATACTGGCACCTGGAATCGGAACTTTGTCTGACCGGAGAAAAGGACGGAAAGGACGCATATGTGGCTACCTTTACGGGTGTCCATCACTATTGCACAAACCAATGCAAGTCGGACAGTCTGAAATTTACCGTTACGATTGACCGCAATACGGGCAACATATCTGTTGCAGGAGACTAATTTTGTAGTAGCTTCATTACTGTTATTCCTGCCGTGAAGATAAATGTAGTAGTAAATAAAAAAAGAAGATGAAGATGAAAAGAGTAACATATTTCACAAGAATAATATTTCTGCTTATTTTCTGCGCATGTTCTTTTTCCTGCAAAGGCCCGGTTCCGGTTGATGTGGTAATGATAGACAATGAATTGTTTTTTGTACTTGAGGAAGAATATGAGATCATTTCGCTGAGAGTAATCGCGTCTATGGACAGAAAGAAAAAGGGAACAGTTGAAAACACAAAGTGGATGTGGGGTCTCGGACACGACCTGACAACTGAGGTAGAAAAACGAAAATATCCTAAGCTGAAACAGATAAAATATGGACAGAAATTTGAAGAGTATCCTGAGGTAACAGGACCATTTAAATTGCAAAATAATGTTGAATATACAGTCGTGATCGAAATGGGGAGTAAATTTGCAATAGAAACATTTATTATAAAAAATGAAAACAAAGCGATTATGCCTAAGCCCGTGTTTAAACGCCAGAAGGACCGTACTTATTCAGTTTCCGGCGATAAGGATGGCAATAAAAAACTTATCCTCGAACCTGTTTCAAAATAGGGCATAGCTGCATTTAAACAACTTTTAATACTGCCTTTTTTGATGATGTAGATTTTAACAGGCATCAGGTTGATTTATTGATGCAAAATCTTCAATCTGTCAGAAAACCGTTAGAAAACCGTTAGAAAACAACATAACAGGCACTGTAAATGGTAGATAAAATTGAAAATGATAAGATTCTTGATGATTTCCCCCGATTCTTTTAATATACTGAAAATATGCAGATTCCCTTACGCTGGAAACTGCGGAAGCTGTTGCATAAACCCCGCCTTTAACAGGATAGGGAATAAAATATTATATAGCCGCCGAAGAATCAGAATTGGGTTAAAAATTGTAAAACCTGAAGCGGCGATTGTGAGCCGTGAATTTTTTAAAATAAGATAAGGAGAAAAATAAATGAAAAACGATGATGCTGTGCTGAAACTGTTAGAAGGCAATAAACGATTCGTTGCTTCAAAGCCTGTACACCCGAATCAAACTGCTGAACGCCGTGCAGAAGTTTCAAATGGTCAGGCACCTTTTGCTGTGATAGTGGGCTGTTCAGATTCACGCATACCTCCGGAGGTAATATTCGATCAGGGTTTAGGCGACCTTTTTATAATACGTGTGGCCGGCAACATAGTTGATGATATAGCTCTCGGCAGCATTGAATATGCCGTCGAACACCTGGGTACGCATCTTGTTGTGGTGCTTGGTCATGGAAAATGCGGCGCAGTAAGTGCGACTGTTCAGGGAGGAGAAGCGCATGGCCATATCGCAGATATCGTGAAGGTCATCGCCCCTGCCGTGGAAAAGGCAAAAAGCCAGTCCGGAGATATAATCGATAACGCCATAAAAGCCAATATTGAACTTGTTGTGAAGAGAATTACATCTTCAGGGCCAATACTGTCTGACCTTGCAAGCAGCGGCAAATTAAAAATAACCGGCGCATACTATGACATCGAGAGCGGGGCTGTGGAAATTATTTCCGATTAATCCCTGGAGAGAGTTTTCTTAAAGGCTTGACCGCGAACATTTTCTGCCGTAGAGTTCTGCGTGTTTCTAACAGGCCCTCCTTTTCAGAAAGAGGGAAAGGATGGTGCCCACAAAAGAGACTCCTGTTGATACCAAAAAGGCATAGGTAAATGTACCTGTCGTGTCCTTAATCCATCCGGCAATCGCAGGACCGAATGCCTGACCAACACCAAAGAACAATGTAACAACCCCGAGTCCTGCGGGAGCCAGTCTTCCACCTACGGCATCGCCTGCGGCAGCCGCTATAATTACAGGTATTGCAGACATGGTAATACCGAAGAGAGCTGCGGAAACATAAATGAAGAGAGTTCCCTGGGAGATTGCAGGCAGCAGGTATGCAACACCAAGGCTGATATACCCGAGTACTGAACCATATCTTCTTCCCAGAACATCGGAAATGCTTCCCCATATGGTTCCGCTGATAATGCAGAGGAGTCCTATGATCGCAAAAATTTCCCCGCTGATCTTCGGGGTAAGCCCCACCTCCTTTGTAAGAAAGGCGATAAAGAAGGTAAGATAAATGATATAGGAAAAACCATACATGAAATAGACGCATCCGAGTTTCCATATCTCTTTTTCACTTATTACCTCCCGCCAGGCAGTAAAGAGGGTAAGTTTCTTTATCCCGTCATCTGTCTTTTCTGTACTATCCCCTCCATACAATGAAAGTCCCTTTTCCCGGGGATTGTCCCTTAAAAGGCTATGACAGACGAATGCTCCCATGAAGGTGAATGCCCCCATCAGGTACCAGGCATACCTCCATCCAATTTCTCCGTATTGAAGTATGAAATAGGGCAGAACCAGCCCTGAAATAGAGAACCCCAGACCCGTCCCGATGGTGTTGATGCCCATGGCAAGCCCCCTCTTTCTTGCCACAAACCATGCTGCAGGAAGCGCCATCAATAGGCACGTAACTCCCTCCGTTTCCCAAGCCGGTGATGAGTCTCATTAGAAAAGCTGTTGCAAATGAATTCGACAAACCTGTAAGGAAAAGGCTTATACTCATGACCATTAGGGAGATAAAGATAAGCTTCCTTGCCCCGAAGCGGGCTGCAAGGAACCCCCCGATGACTGCGAGACAGAGATATCCTATAAAATTGCCTGTTCCGATGAGGCCTACCTGTGTATAACTGAGGTCCAACCCCTCCCTCATGGAGGGAAGTATTACCGAGTATGACATTTTTCCGAACCCGTGGGAGAGCAGAAGAACAAAGGTCCCGGTGAAGGCGATGACCCAGGCGTAGTGTTTCTTCATGACCATATTTCCGTTTTCTTATAGATTATTATTAAAACCGGCGTGTATTCTTCATTCATCAGGTTCTTTAGATTTCTCTACAACAGCTTTGCTTGCTTTATCAGTCTCTGCTCCAGCCCTTTGTATTCACAAGGCACCGGTCAATCTCGTCACATAATCTGGTGCCTTTCCTGGCTGCCTCCTGTTTTGCAACCCCTTCGCAGTATTGCTTGTCTTGGTTGAAGTCCGCAGGGCTTTTTCCCGGTTTTGTATAATAGACAGCGCAACCGGTCAAGATATACATTAGAAATATTATCAGAAGTACATTTTTCATTTTACCTCCAGGAAACCTCTTTATACTTATGTGCCGCCAGGATCTTCAAGCTTTTATGTTTTAAAAAGCAGTGCAAAATACCCGAATTTCCAGAAGACAATGCAGGCTATGATAAGAAGAGTAACAAGGGCATAAAGACTCCAGGGTTTCTTCCTGTCGGCATAGGGGTCAGCAAGGGATCTTTTGGCGCCTTCAGGCAGCTTTGCTGTTTCGGTCAGTGATGTGCCGAACTTTATATTGATCTTTGCCCGTGCATTGACAGCCCATCCGTTTGCGTCAAGTATAGGGCCAAGGTTACGTTTTTTCAGTTTGAGCCATGCGATAAGCATGGACGGGCCTGATATAAGCAGCATAACCCCGATAATCACAAGGGGCAATTGCCACCACGGCAAACGGAAAAGTCCTGTCACGATTGCGGCCATGGCTGTCCCGATTGCACCAATAGCCAGACCTATGGCGGCAAATATACCGGCAAATCTACCAGCATCAAAGGCCTTCTCAACGGGGGGTTTCCCGGCGGCGGTCTGCATTCCGGATTGCATTGCTGATGCAGCTATCCTATCTTCCGATGCCTTTGAGCGTGCGGCAGCAAGTTTCATAAGCTGTTCACTGATCATTTTGCCGGCTTGCTTGTAGGGAGCCCAGAAGGCCTGCCTTATGCTGATAGGATGTTCGATGATCCGTGCTATTGCGGCATCCCAGTCCTGCCCTTTTCTGTCGTAAAAAATACCGTTTCGTCCCACCATAAGTTGGTCAGAGTCTCCTGCAGTAAAGGCGGCGGCAATGATCATCTTATCGGTTCCTCCGCGACGGATACAGTTACAATAGACAAGATAGACACGGCTTAAACTCGACAAAACGGTGTGTTTACCGATATCATCAACCTTGACACAGAGGTCGCAACTCCTGCCGTCGAGATAGAGTGTCCCGGCCTGGAACACCGCTTTTGCTTTGTGATTATAAAAATCACGGAAGGCAACAAAATTGTTGACAAGTGTATGAAGATACCTGCAATAACGAACAAGCTTGTCAACCGAAGAAATGGCATTTGCCTCCGGTTCAAAGGCTTTGTCCCTGGCTATCAGTTCGTCAATCTGCTGTTTGTATCCACCGTTCAGTATTTCATTGATTCTCTCAATTCCAAGCTTCTCGATGGATATCTCGGGTTTAGCGGAGCGCCAGTCATCATAAGGTGTGAATCGGATGTTTATATCACCCCATTCTTCCGCGGTTATACTGTTTTTATCACCAAAAAAGGGCTTGACCACATCTTCCCTTAACCGGGTTATTGAGTCGATCCATGCCGGGTTTATCTCTTCAACGAGAGGCAGCGGCTTATCCGCCTCGATAAGGGCGACAGGGAACATCGCAAATGATTCTGAAGACACAGCAAGGTCCTGTGGAGCAACCATCTGATAATCTGCGTCAGAAGGGTTGAGAAGCCAGGCAGATCGTTTGTCGAATTTGGCAAGGCTGCAACGGGTGAAATAGTCGTTCACCTTGTCTCTGATTTTGCTGAGGGCCTCAAAAGCGACATTCGTAGAGTCTCCCAGGATGAGAATGGAAGAATTGTTTTCACTGTTTTTCTGCCACCCGGAGTATGACTGTATCTCGGCAAAAAATTGATCTACTTTATCCTGCGACACACCAGGGTCGCCGCTGCGGTCTACATCTGCATCCAGACAGCTTATAATATCTGCAATAACCGACCTTATTATATCGCTGTCGGCAGACTCAACGGTAATGATGCCATCACCGTTGAACTTCATCTGAGCGAAAATCCTCTCCTCGCTGTCGGTATCCTCTATGCTGATGATATCAGTACCCTCTTTGCCCAGGTTTTTCAGTATCTGGCGTGCTGAAGAAAGAATCCCCCTGCCTTCATCAGTTTCATCATGTATCGCTGCAAGAGGTATTCCCGCTGACCCTTTTACCAGGAATTCCGGATCTTTAAGAACAGAGGCAGCCCATGTGACTGCTGCTGTAATTTCCGGAACACGTATATGCCCATCATGATCTGAGTCGACAAGCTCGAGCGTTTTTAAATCGAATTCAAGGTCTTTCAAGGGACAGCTCAGGGCTGCCCATAGTTTCTGGTCCAGGTCCTTTAATGAAAGAAGATCAGCGCCTGTTTCGATGGACACCTGATCAAAACCGCCTGTTCTGAAAAAACGCCATGTATGAGTCGGCATCCTCTTACCTCCGCTAAGATTTTAAGGTATTCTGAATATATGGCTATTATATAATGTTTTTGCACAAAAAAAAGAATGTTTGTTTACTTGTGAGGGACGGGGCTGTGTTTTCATATGTATATTAATAAAAGCACCCTCACGTTGCCTTTTATGTATGTTTTACCCCTCGTTCTTTAAGCATGTAGTAAAGGATCGGCACCATTGTCCTCGAAAGAAAGGTGGCGGCCACTTCCCCTGACATAAGGGCAATTGCCATGCCCTGAAATATAGGATCAAAGAGCATGACGGAAGACCCTACCACAACGGCGGCAGCGGTAAGCAGCATAGGCCTGAACCGTATAATGCCCGCCTTAATGACTGCTTCCTCCAGGGGCATGCCTTCGGCTATCTTCAGGTTGATGAAATCTACAAGAATAATTGAGTTCCTGACAACGATCCCTGCCCCGGCAATAAAGCCGATCATGGAAGTAGCGGTAAAGAAGGCCCCCATTAAAGCATGTCCGGGCAGTATACCTATCAGAGAAAGCGGGATAGGCGCCATGATAACCAGAGGTATTGTAAAGGATTTAAACCACCCGACCACCATGACATAAATGAGAATTAAAACGGCGGCGAAGGCAATCCCCAGATCACGGAAAACCTCATAGGTGATATGCCATTCCCCGTCCCATTTCATGGAATATTTGTCTTCAAGCCAGGGCTGGATTGAGGAATACTGTTTCAATGTGTATCCCTCGGACAATTTCAGTTTGTCTATGGACTTTCTCATTTTCAGAATAGGGTAGACAGGACTTTCTTCCGTACCTGCCACATCTCCGATCACGTAAATGACCCTTTTCAGATTTTTCCTGTAAATCGTCTTGTCCTCTATCCCTTCTCTTATTTTTACAAGTTCCGAGAGAGGTACGGGATTGCCTGATTGCGATATAAGAGTTATCTCTCCGAGCTGTCCAATGCCGGCTCTCTCTGAAAGGGGAGCTCTTACATATAATTCCACCGGTTCCTTATCCTTTGTGATATGTACAAGACCGGCTGTTGAGCCGTTCAATAATGTATGAACTGTCTGCGCAACAGCGTCAACGCCGATTCCATGGTATGCCGCTTTTTCCATGTCTACATCAAAAGAAATCTTTTTCCGGTCTCCTTCCACATACCAGTCTACATCCACAACACCTTTTGTATTGACAAATATATCTTTGATCATCCCGGCAATTTCAGTCTGCCTGCCATAATCAGGTCCGTAGACCTCTGCAACAAGGGTGCTAAGAACCGGCGGCCCGGGCGGTATCTCCACAATCTTTATCCGCGCCTTGTATCTGTCGCCAAGCAAACTGATACCGGGCCTTATCCTCTTTGCAATGGCGTGGCTTTGTTCTTTCCGTTCGTCCTTGTTGGCAAAATTTACCTGAATATCTGCCATGTTGCTGCCTGACCGCAAAAAGTAATGACGCACAAGTCCATTGAAATTAAAGGGACCGGATGTACCGATATAAGACTGGTAATTGGTGACCTCCGGTACTGTCTTTAAGTATTCGCATATTTCCCTTGATAAAGCTGCCGTGTCTTCAAGGGTTGAATCGTCCGGCATGTCTATCATAACCTGAAGCTCGCTCTTGTTATCGAAGGGGAGCATCTTTACCGTGGTCAGTTTAAAGGGAACAAGAAGAATGGCGCCTGCAAGAAGAACAGATACAAAGATAAAGAAGCGCATCCTCTTCTTTTTATTTTCCAGGAGCCCCCGCAGGTTCTTTTCATAGATCCTATTGAATCTTTCCATGATTCTGCCTTCCTCTTTTTCACCGGAAAGGCCGCTTTTTGTTCTTTTTAAAATGATAAAACTGAGCCAGGGACTGATAATGAAGGCAATTAGCAGGGATATGATCATTGCCGAAGAGGCGCCTACCGGGATGGGTCTCATATAGGGGCCCATGAGCCCCGATACTGCTGCCATGGGCAGGAGTGCTGCTATCACAGCAAAGGTTGCAAGTATCGTGGGGTTACCTACCTCGTCCACTGCATGGACAGCAACATCAATATCGACCCTGCTCATTTTGAAATGACGATGAATATTTTCCACCACTACAATGGCATCATCGACGAGGATGCCTATGGAAAATATAAGGGCAAAGAGAGTTACCCTGTTCAGGGTGTAGCCATATAAATAGTTTACAAGGATTGTAAGCGCAAGAGTAACGGGCACTGCCACACCGACGACAATGGCTTCCCTCCATCCAAGCGCTATAGCAATTAGAATAGTCACTGAAAGGGCGGCAAGAAACATATGTTTCAAAAGCTCATCAGATTTTTCCTTTGCCGTTTCGCCGTAATTTCTTGTTGTTGTTAACTCTATGTCCCGGGGGATGATGTATCCCTTTAAAGCATCAATCTTTTTTATTGCCCGCTGTGCTATATGGGTTGCATTCGTGCCCTTCTTTTTTGCAATGGAAATGGTTACCGCCTCGCAGAGACTGCCTTTGCTGTCCCCTGAAGCAGGGCCGAAGCCCATAAATACATAGTTCGAAGGCTCTTCCGGACCGTCGGCAATACGGGCAACATCCCTTAGATAAACAGGTCTTCCGTTATAAACGGCAATCACCACGCTTCCTACTTCATCGGAATTCTTCAGGAATCCACCTGTCTCCACAATCAGTTCTTTATTATTTGAAGGGAAATTACCGGATGGGAGGAGGAAATTTGCCTTCTGTAATGATGTTACGATATGAAAGGTAGAAAGGTTGTATGCCCTGAGACGGCCGGGGTCGATATTAACCCTGATCTGTCTTTTCTGACCTCCGATTAC
>Ga0351956_1082_pt1 | contig 16542 bp, 10 predicted proteins | sample TotcelT113001L13_FD_205809 | JGI IMG/M metagenome (GOLD analysis project Ga0351956, IMG submission 205809) | Enriched cells from coal bed in the Powder River Basin, Montana, United States - Total cells T11 rep3 HSBNCT.T11.300.1.L13 ...
AGGGTTACGACAAGTGGACGGACATGGCTGCCAAGTTACATCAGACGGAAACGGGCAAGGAATGGCTGGCCAAGGTGGAAGCGGTGCGTGAGCCATGGTTTGAGATGAGCATCGGCGGCGGCTGGCATCATATGGATGTAGCCTGGAATGACAATCTTGAAGTGCCTCTGGCTCACATAAAGAACTATATCAGGATGCTTGAGAAAGGAGAACGAATCGACCGGCCCAGTGAAGAAGTGGAAAAGGAAAGTAAGCGTGTTGCCTCTGAATACCGCAGCCTCATCACCAATGATAACGACAGAGAGATCTTCGATCAACGGCTCGGATTAGCGAAAATGGTCTCCATCTTTCCTGAAAGCCACCAGTTCTATATCGAGAACTGGTTCCACGCCCTGTTTTACAGGAGAGCCAGAGAACTTGGACAGATGTTCGTTTCGCGGGGTGTATTGAATGATAAAGACGACATCTTCTTTTTGAACCGCTTCGAGATCTACCCTGTGCTCTACGATGTCCTGGCTTCCTGGTGTACCTGCGTGCCGGCAATAGCTACTTACGAGATCCCGCCTAAGATTGCGCGGCGAAAGGAAATTTACAACAAGTTCAAGGAATGGAGCCCGCCGCCGGCACTTGGTCCTGCACCTGATGTGGTTACAGAGCCCAATTCGATCGTTTTATGGGGTGTTACCACAGAAAAGATAGATATGTGGCTTCAGGCAGCAGATATTAAGCCTGAAGACGTTACTGAGTTGAAAGGTTTTGCCGGTTCATCAGGCATTGTCGAGGGGATTGCACGTGTATGCATGGAATTGGAAGATATAGCGAAGTTAAAAGCGGGCGATGTACTGGTCGGCAGGATGACAGCTGCAAGCTGGGCACCGGCATTTAATGTCATAGCAGGATGTGTAACCGATATCGGTGGAACGTTCTGCCATGCTGCCATCGTTGCAAGAGAATACAAGATGCCCGCAGTCGTCGGGGTCGGCAACGGCACGGTGATTATCAAGACCGGCGACAAGCTGAGGGTCGACGGTGATACAGGGGTCGTAACAATACTTGAGAGAGCGAAATAACTGACATTAAGATGGGGCATGCGAGCTATCGCATGCCCCAGCAACAGGGGTGAGGCGATGGCAACGAGTGCTACAGGCAAGTGGATATACTGGCTCGAAGAAGTAACCAAAGATCATAACGATCTGGTTGGCAAAAAATGCGCGTATCTGGGAGAGATGACCAGGGCCGGTTTTAATGTTCCCCGCGGGTTTGCCTTGAGCCTTGAGGCTTACGACAGATTCATGAACAGCAGCGGGGCTCTGACCGAAATCAATAATCACCTGAGTCTCTTCAGAGCTGATGCCCACGACCCGGCGCACCTGGGCAAATGGGGAGAAGTGTCAGAGATGGTCCGCCGTATCGCCGAGATGAAACTAATGCCCCGGGATATGCAGAAAACCATAACTGTGTATTATGAGGAGTTATGCCGGAGGACCGGGATAGTCAATTGCCCGGTTGCAACCAGATCGGCCGGACCTTCCAGCCATCCGGGACAGTATGAGACCTTCCTCCATATAAAAGGCATTTCCGAGGTGCTTCAGCACATTATAAAAGTATGGGCAAGCACGTTCAACCAGCGCTCGCTTGTTGCCCGCGCCCGGGGCGGTTACAGGCTCGACTACGATCCTATCGGTGTTGCAGTGCTTCAGATGGTCAACGCCAAGGCAGCCGGTGTCATGTTTACACTCAATCCGGCCAACGGAGACAGATCCAAGATCATGATTGATGGAAACTGGGGGCTGGGAGAGAGCGTTGTAAGCGGGTCAGTTACCCCTGATGAGTGGGTGGTAGATAAGGTTGTGCTCGAAATCATTACGCATATCATATCACCTAAAGGCCTTGAGTATATAGTCGACCCTTCAGGAAAAGTAATAGCTTCCGACATACCGCCCGAGAGACAGAATGTCCCTTGCCTGACCGACAAAGAAGTGATAGAGCTGGCAAGAAGGGGCAAGCAAATAGAACAGTACTATGGTATACCCCAGGACATCGAATGGGTTATAGACAAGGACCTGCCCTTTCCTGAAAATATTTTCTTCGTGCAGACAAGACCGGAAACAATCTGGTCGAAAAAGGAGGCAGAGTCAAAATTAAAGACATCGGGCAGTGTTACGGCAGATGTGGTAAGCTTCTGGAGGAACGTCAAGGCATAGAGGGCATCCACATGCCGGCTCTGCCGGCAAACAAGGAACTGGCTGCTATCTACAACCTTTACAATGTCCGCCGGGCGCTTGATTAACATAACAATTTAATGTAGACTGTAAAAATCTTACTAATATAATATTATGTCAAAAAAGATTACCAGTAGAGAATCTATTGTTCAGGCAGCCATTGAAGTTTTCAGCGAGAAAGACTTCCAATCTGCAAGTATCTCCGAAATAGCTCAAAGGGTGGGAATAGCCGATGGCACGATCTATAAGTATTTCAAGAGCAAAGATGATTTATTTTTCTCCATTCCTGTAGAAAAAACAAAGGAATTCTGCAGCCAGCTCGAATTGCATCTGGAGGGTATTTCAGATACTTTCAACAAAATACAGAAATTTGTATGGTATTTTCTCTATTTTTTCAAGACGAACCCGGAGTATGGAAGGATATTGCTGCTCAAGATGCGGGTGAACAAGAGTTTTGTCCAGACGGAGACGTACAATTTCCTCAAGCAATCGGTCAGCCAGATAATGAATATTATAAAAGAAGGGCAGAGCGAAGGTGTCATCAGGGGGGATGTCGATATCTATATCCTGCGACATTTAATTCTGGGTATTCTTGAGCATATGGTTTGCCGCTGGCTGCTTAAGGAAGAGAAGTACGATCTTGTTGAACATCATCAAGAGGTGAGCCGGATACTGATTGACGGGTTGAGAGCAATACCTGAATCAAGTCAGTTGACGTTTTACTATCAGCATGATTGTGTAAATATTTTATGAGAGGCGCTCAGAACTTATCAAGCCCTTATCGTTTCTTCCGGGGTATAAGGAGATATGTGGCCATTAACGAAAGGACTGCGAGAAAAGCGCACGGCAAGGGTATTGATAAAAGCCCTTCAAATACTGAAGAATGATCCCCTATGTATCCGATTAATATAGGAGAGACAGATCCTGTTGCGTAGGCGAAGGTGGTGATTATTCCGAGAGCCAGACCTTTAAAGGATGGAAAAACGAGACCGGTAAATGTCCAGAGTGCGCCCATAACGGCGCCACCGGTAAAACCCATTAGAAAAGTGAAGATGCTCTTAAGGAGAGGACTGTTTACCCAGAGTATAAGTATGAGAGATATTCCCATAAGGATTCCGCCGCTTATACCGACAATCCGGTAGCCGAGCTTGTCAGATATCCATCCCAGACAGGGCCGGCCGATGAATTGACCAACCCCGTACATGCCGGCAATAAGACCGGCTATCGTCGCGCTTGTCCCAATCTCTGTTTTAAGAAAGACAGGATACCACATGGTAAAACCGAATTCGGATGAGATCTGAAACATTGCAGTCAGACTCAGAAGAAAAAGCATAATCAGATTGGCAGGCTTAAGAATACTTTTGTCGGAAAGAGGACCTGGTCGGGCTTTATTTCCCTCATGAGGCCAGACAAGAACCAGGAGAACCGCAACAATGAGGCCTGCAAGCCCGGTCAATACAAAGGGTGCCCTCCAGCTTCCAGTGAGGTCCAGCAGCCAGCCTGCCAGTGCAGGCCCTAAAAACCAGCCCAGAGAGGAGCCCGATGATATGGCGGTCAAGAAAAACCCCGGCCGTTCTGGAAAAAGTTCAAGGGTAAAAGCGAGAAGGATAATGAAATAAAAGGGCTCTACCATGCCTGTAAAAAATCGGCCCATAAGGAGATATCCCGGACTGGTTGCAAATCCAGAAATCACTGTTAAAGAAGAGAAACCGAAAATTCCGAAAAGGATAGTGTATTTTCTCCCGAAACGGTCCGATATTAAGCCTGCAATGATAGGGGTAAACATATATCCCCAGAGGGAAGCCGCCCCGATAACACCAAGACCGGTCCTGTCAGTGTGAAATTCCTCCATAAGGGAAGGGATGAGGGGGCCGAATATCCAGCGCTGGGCAAAGTAGAGGAGTCCTCCGACCCAGGCGACAAGAAAAAAAAGAATCCTGCTTGATTGTCTCCTGGATCTCATCCCCCTGAACTTACTTCTGTGATGCTTCTATGAGTTGTTCCACGGTCACAATAGACCCGTATTTGGCTTTCAGACTCTCCAGATCCTTGTGCTGTTCTTCGTAGATTTCAAACAATTTAGGAGGAACATTGTCTTCTTTCTCGTAGGCGCCTTTTTGAAGATCAATACGTCCGATAATGTTATCCAGGTAGAACGCGAATTGTTTGTCATACAGATCTTTCGGATATTCCTTGTCAATGCCTGCGAACAGTTTCTGAAGATCCTCGTATCTGGGGATGAATCCGATTGGTGTTTCAATAGCATGCACATCGCTGTTGGCATACAGTTCAAGCCAGCCGAGCCAGGCCCTGACATCACGTTTTTCACCAAGGAGCTTGTTGCCTTCACCGCCGCGTGCGCCATGCGTCAGGAAGTAATTGATTCCGGCCATAACAGGTTTTACTTTTATCTTTGGTGAATTGAAGAAGATAAACTGTGCCTCCATATAGTCAGCCAGTGCACCCGGGATAAATGGCTCGTTTGCCCAGGGCTGCCGCCGTACACCTGACACGCCGACTTCTGTCGCAGTTGCGGCAGACAGAACCGAGGCTCCGATCACCACACCCTGATCCGGATTTTTGGCTACGACAATCGGAGGCATGGTGTCGCTATCCCTGCCGCTGTATGTAATGACTTTGACCGGTACGCCTCTGGGATTTTCAGCCATCTGTTTATTGTAGTTCGGCATGTTCGTGCTGGCCAGTGTACAACGTGCATTAGGGTTTGACGGCGGAATTAATGCGCCGTCTTCATCCACTTTGCCTTCCCACCATTCCCCTGTGTAATTGATGCCTTTCTTGGGGATTTCTTCGCCGCAGCCCACCCAATAGGGGATTTTGTTCTCGTCAATCAGGACATTAGTCCAGATCACCTCACAGCCCGGTTCGCGCAAGCACTTCATCAGATAGGGGTCGCCTTCGAGGTTCACGTCTTCCACGATTCCGAAGATGCCGCATTCCGGGTTGACGGCCCGCACAATTCCCTCATTGTCAATCCATATCTGGGCTAAATCGTCACCGATAAAATCCTCGCCCACCATGGCGGTTGTGGTTTTGCCGCAGCCTGACGGCGCTGCTCCTGCAAAATAAGTACTGCGTCCGCCCGGTCCGCGCAGACCGGTGATGAACATGTGCTCGGAAAGCTGTGATTCTTTCTGGTAGTAAGTTGCTAAATCCACCGCAAACCGGTGGTTGCCTTTTTTCATCAGCAGGGTGTTTCCGGCATAGGTGCAGTGCATGGAAAAAGTAGTCAGCCAGCTGCGATCCATGAACACGCGCATTTTCGGGAAATCAACGGGATCGCCCGTGCCTTCGCTGTGCACGTTCGTAATCACATAACCGCACCGCGCTAATTCCGCGTCAAAGTGCTCATAGGCGTTGCGGTACAGCAAATTGGCAGAGTGAATAACATAGGTTGACGTGGTTATTTCAAGGGCCGGCAATGAGGCCTGCGCGCCAATCGGCCCACGGCTGAAAAACCCGACCAGCAGTGTTTTGCCTTTAGCGATGCCGGTCATCTGTTCTTTTATATAAGCGTGCCCTTCATGTCGTATAATCTTTTTGGCCATTACGCTCACGTCTTCATCTTCGTTGACAATGTAAAGCGTTTTGTCTACCACGCGGCCCTGTTCTTTGGCGTAGTCGAAGTGAATGGTATGATCCGGCATTGACAGGGGCGTTTCTTCTCCTTTGTCAATACTCATCCGGCGGACGGTTTCTATATCAGCCGCTGAACCGGTATTCACAAAAACGGAATCCGGCTGCATCATGGCAATCGCATTAGCAATCTTCAATAAGGCTTCTTGATTTGTAATTTTCTGTAGTTTAGACAGGTTTGTCTGATCGCATTTATTTGCGAAAAGTGCCTGTGCTTCCTGTACTGTTTTTATTCCGCCCAGATCGGCGAGGATGTCAATCCCTTTTTTCAGCTTTACCATAGTGTCGTCTCCTGTTCTTAAAGGTTATAGCTATTGCCGCCAACAATGCGGCGCTGAGCTGTTTGTGCAAAAGTACCGCCCGTAAGTGTATACAAATTAAGTGATTGTGTACTCTTGTAACTTGTTCGGCACATAATGCATGATGCCTTTTTTCTCCTGATTCAAAATTGTATCATCTGCGCTTTGCCGGTGCAAAGCGCTGTGGGCACACACACAAAGAAAGGAACCAAAATAACTACTTAAAAGTAGGAAGCCTTAAAAACTTATCAACGATCAGCACGAATTATACTGTAGTATCGGTTTTCATGCAAGAAAAATGTATCTTTTGTATGCTCGATGAAAAAGGAGAAGATCAGTTGTGCCGAACATCTATGCTGAAAGGGAAGCTTTTCTCAATGTTGCAACCGGAAACTGTTGTTGATTTAACATTGCCTTTGATGTATACTATCACCTCATTTCAAACCCTATCGCCGCTGTATAATCAGCACATTTAGAGGGAGCATGGAACAGAGCAGGATAAGAAATATTGCGATTATTGCGCACGTTGACCACGGTAAGACAACGCTTGTCGACCAGATGTTCAGGCAGAGCGGACTTTTCCGCGACAATCAGGTAGTGGAAGAACGGCTTATGGATTCAATGGACCTTGAGAAGGAGAGGGGCATTACCATTGCTTCTAAAAATGGTTCTTTCCTGTATAAGGGGCACCTTATCAATATTATAGACACCCCGGGTCATGCCGATTTTGGAGGTCAGGTAGAGCGCGTCCTGAAAATGGTAGACGGCGTTCTTCTGCTCGTTGATGCAGCAGAAGGGCCTATGCCTCAGACATACTTTGTGCTGAAAAAAGCGCTTGCTTTAGATCTGCCCGTGATTGTGGTGGTCAACAAAATTGACAAACCGGCAGCGCGCTGCGACTGGGTAGTGGACGAAGTCTTCGATCTGTTCGTGAAACTCGAAGCGCCGGACAATATTCTTGATTTTCCCGTTATCTTTACTTCAGCAAAAGATGGATTTGCCACCCTCGATCACAACACAAAAAGCAAGACCATGATCCCGCTCTTTGACATGATCATCGATGCTATTCCGGCACCTGTCGGTGACCCGGACGGTCCCCTCCAGATGCTTGTCAGTTCGCTCAGTTACTCAACATTCCTGGGAAGGCTTGCCATAGGGAAGATCACCTCAGGGGCTCTCAGAATCGACAAAGATGTAGCAGTGGCATCACCGGGCGCGTTGCCCAGTCCTGCAAGGATAAGGAAGGTCTACTGTTTTAAAGGCACACAGATGGTTGAGACAGAAGAGGCAGGTGTAGGTGAAATAGTGGCCGTAGCAGGCATGGAATCCATTGCCATTGGCGAGACCCTTACCGACCCGCTGAACCCAGTACCCCTTGTCGGCATTGTGGTGGACCCGCCGACAGTATCCATGAGCTTTGTACCGAACGACTCACCGTTCTACGGAAAAGAGGGCAGATTTGTTACCTCCAGGCATCTAAGGGACAGGCTTTTCAAAGAAACCCTCTCGGATGTTGCTCTTGTTGTGGAAGAACTTGATGATATACAGGGATATAAAGTTTCAGGCAGGGGAGAACTTCACCTCTCCATACTCATTGAGAAAATGAGAAGGGAAGGGTATGAATTCCAGGTTACGAGACCACAGGTAATATTCAAAGAAGATGGCGGGAAGGTATTAGAGCCTTATGAAGAATTGACAGTTGATGTAGATGAAAACTACATGGGAAAAGTCATCGAAAACCTTGGAGGCAGGAAAGGCACCATACTTGAAATGCACCAGAACAACGGGATGGCAAGGCTTAAGTACAAGATACCCACCAGGGGACTCCTCGGGTTCCGCTCGGAATTCCTCACTGAAACCCGCGGCATGGGCGTTATGAACTATATCTTTCTCGGATTCGATGTCTATGCCGGTGAGATTAAAAACAGAACAAGAGGCGTACTCATTGCAATGGAACAATGCACAACCGTAGCATATGCCCTTTTTAATCTGCAGGAAAGGGGAAGGCTTTTTCTTGGACCCGGAGAAAAGGTCTATGCAGGTCAGATTATAGGAGAACATTCCAGAGAAGCGGACATTATAGTCAACCCTGCCAAAGGCAAGAAGCTAACCAATATGAGAGCTGCAGGTTCAGATGATGCAGTGGTTCTTACTCCATACGTGGATATGACCCTTGAAGAGTGCATTTCCTATATCAACGATGACGAACTTGTTGAGATTACACCCCAATCTATAAGACTCCGCAAAATGATCCTTGACGGCCTTGAAAGAAAAAGGGCGAAAACAGTTGCCGCCTGATAATAATATCTCCTTCTCTCAACCCTATCCATAGTATCTCCTGACCAATAATTCCGTTGACGTCAGCTTGAGGCAGGTTTTATCGTGTATTCAGTTTCTTTGACCTTGAGATGAGGCTGATCCTTGAAATCCCGAGTATCTTTGCCGCCTTTGTTTTATTGCCCTTTGTATAATTTAGAACAGCTCTGATATGATCATTTTCCACTTCTTCGAGGGTTCCAAGAGAAGTATCTGCCGGTCCGTAGTCGCCGGCCCCCGTGTTTTCGAGAAAATAGCTGGGTAACGATTTCTTTTTTAATTCATGCGTAGACTCTACGATGACGGCGCTGTTGATGATATTCATCAGTTCCCGTACATTACCGGGATAATCGTATCGGGTAAGAAAATTCATTACTGAATCGGAGATCTTCTCGATTTTCCTGGTGTTCATCCGGCAGAATTTGTGCAGGAAGTGATATGACAGCAAAGGGATATCACCTTTTCTCTCCCTCAGGGGAGGAAGATAGACGGAGTTGATGTTCAAACGGTAGAAAAGATCCTTCCTGAAGTTGCCTTTCTCCATCTCTTCATGGAGGTTCTTATTCGTAGCTGCTACGATCCGCACATCGACTTTCAGGTTTTTCGTTGACCCGAGACGGAAGAATTCTCCTTCCTGGAGGACGCGCAATAACTTTACCTGGATTGGAAGGGCCAGTTCGCCTATCTCATCAAGAAAGAGTGTGCCCCCATCGGCCTCCTCGATAAATCCTCTCTTGCTGGATGTAGCACCTGTAAAGGCCCCCTGGTTATATCCGAAAAATTCCGATGCGAAAAGTTCGTTTGCAAAAACACCGGCATTGACGGCAACAAAGTTCTGTCCGTTCCGCTTGCTGATCCGGTGAATCGACCGGGCGATGAGTTCTTTTCCCGTACCGCTTTCCCCCCATATAAGGACGCTGTTGTCGGTGAGCGCCATCTTTTCCACTAAGGAAAAGACCTCGTTCATCTTCCTGTCCTGCGTAATGATCTCCTTAAATGCCTCCTTGAATCTGAGGTTTGCCGCTGCCGTTAATTCAGATTCAACGTTTCTGAAAGCCCTTCTTTGCTCCAACGCGGTGTGCATAAGATTCAGAAGGCGTTCATTATCAACGGGTTTTGTCAGGTACTCAAGGGCGCCAAGTTTCATGGCAGCCACAGCAAGACTGATATCTTCGACGCCGGTAAGAACAATGGTTTCTACATCTATACCATCTTCATTGATTCTCTTGAGTATGTCGAGCCCCGTTACATCTGGCATATCCATGTCAAGAAGCAGAAGATCATAAGCACCATCCTTGATTGCATCGTAGGCTTTTGTACTGTTGGATAATGTGGCCACATCAAAGGTGCCCGCCTGGAGGAGAAAAATATTCAGGTAATTGAGAACTGCCTGATCGTCATCTATGACAAGTATCTTATCCATTATATCTCCTCAGGATTTACAGGAACATGAATGTAGAACGATGTTCCTATGCCAGCCTTGCTTTCTACCTCGATTTTGCCTTTATGCTCTTTGATTATCCCGTAGGCGATGGAAAGCCCGAGGCCGGTTCCGCCCTGATTTCTTTTTGTTGTATAAAATGGATCGAAAATCTGTTTCACCGTCTTCTCATCCATCCCTTTGCCGTTGTCGCTTATTTTCAGTACAATTTCTTTGCCATTCGACCGGTACGAGGAAACTGCGATGGTCCCCCGCGGCTTATCGATAGACTGGGACGCGTTTATAAGAATATTCACTATGACCTGCTGGAGTTTCTGGAAGTTGCCTGTAATCTCCGGCAGGTCCGGGTCAAGCTCGGCCTTTACATCGGCTGTTCTGCGAACCTGATTATCCACAAGCCGCAGACATGCCTCTGTAATGGCGCTTATGTTTATTTTCTCATTCAGGAGCCCTTCATCGCGTTTTGCAAACTTTTTCAAACCATCTACAATCCCCTTAATCCTGTTTGCCCCCTGCACCATGTCATCCACGAGAACGGGAATGGACTGCCTGAACATCTCATAGTTTAGACGGGCAATCCGAAGATCGGGGTGTGCTTCATGTATATGGTCGAGTATGGGCATTATGTCGTTCAAGGCCTCCTGCACAATTGTCAAATTGCCCCGTATAAAGGTATTGGGGTTGTTGATCTCGTGGGCGATACCGGAGACAAGCTGGCCCAGAGAGGCCAATTTGTCTGCCTGGAGCAGTTGTCGTTCCATATTTTTTTCTTTCGTGATTGTTCTTGAAAATTCAAGGGCTCCCGTGACCTTAAAATCGGTATCAAAGACCGGATAGGCCCGAAGAAGATAATGTTCGCCGTCCACTTCCTTCTCAAGCGATACAGAAGAACGTTCCTCGAATACCCTTTGGATGTAGCAGTCCTCGCAGGGCTTGTCCTGCTTGAAGATTTGTTTGTAACACTTGCCTTTGCTGCCGATATTCTTTCGATTCGACATGAGGATATTAAAATCTGGATCAATAACCAGAACAGTGTCGGTAATTGTTCTGAAAAGAGTCTGGAGTCTTATCTTACTCTCCCTGAGTTTTTTTGTCATAGTGACAAGTTCCTGGTTTTTTGTAACGAGGAGATCTTTCTGCTTTACCAGATCGATTGTTCTCTCACGGACGTTCTTCTCCAGATTCTCATTTTGTTCTATAAGCTTCCGCTCCAGTTCCTTGCGCACCCGTATGTCCTCATAGACAGACTCGACACATTGCTCGCCGTTGATTTCGATGACGATGTAAGAACCTATCACGGGAATAGGTGTGCCGCTGCGGTCCAGCAAGGCAAGCTCGAAGCCTTCCAGGAAGCCGTCCTGCCTGAGTTTATCGAAGATGATCGGCCGTACCGACGGGTCTTCATACAGCCCGTCACGGACAAAATTGAGATGAACCGAACCGTCCTCAGGGTAGTCAAGAAGGCGGTAAAACTCATGGTTTCCCTTAAGAATATCGCCGTTGAAATGCGAAATAAGCATCGGCGTAGGCGCATCATTGAAAAAATCTTCGTATCTGTTCTTTGACTTTTCCAGCTCCAGCGTCTTCTCACTTACCAGTTGCTCAAGCTTTCCGGCGTATCCCTTTAGTTCCCTGGCCAGTTCATGCCTTTCTATGGCATTTGAGATTGTGAGGGCAACTTCTTTTACGAGCCTTTTTTCCTCTTTGGAGAATCGGACCTTTTTCTGAAAATATATTTCTACGGTGCCTTTCCTGGTTCCGGCTACGACAATATCGAAAACAAAGGTTTCCGAAAGACTTTCTTTTGGTAATGGCCTTACAGTATATTCTATTCCATCGATCCGGATTGAGGCGGAAGCAGTTTCCGGCAATTGCAGACCGTCGATAAGATAGGCCGTGACGGTTCTGAGCCTTTGACTAAGATTACCACGAAGCCTGATTTCTGCGCTTATGCTATACAGGCATTCCATCTGCCGAATGCGTATGTTGAGATTTTCTGTGACCTTTGCCACATCAGAAGCTGACTCCATAATTTCTCCTTTCCGGATTGGAAACCGATAATATATTCAGGCAGTAGAAAAATATACCATAAAACTGCCTGCTGACACCATGATTATCATTATCGATAAATAAGGGCAGGCCGGTCCTGTTCCTTTGAGTCCCCGGCATAGTCCTGTAATTTCGTCAAAGGGACTCATTTTGTCTGTTCCTGCCGACTTTGTCCCTCTAATTGCAGAAGCTTCACGGATTTCCCATGGATAACGCAACCGGAATAAAACCCGGGCGTGAGCCCGGGGAAATCCATGTTTATGGTCTCAATTTTGCCTTCAACTTCTTATTAAAATAATGTTCACTAAAAAGGTAAGGGATTTTTTCCGCATTCATCGGGTCCAGATCTATGGCAATGTTACTGAATTGTCCCTTTCCCGTTGCAGTCGCAAATTCCTTTGTGAGAAATCCATTTCCCCAGAAACCTTCAGCCGCCAGGTTGCTGTAGGGGGCCACAACCTCTTTAATTTCGCTAAAAATCTGGTCCGTTGACGAGAAGTTCATGTTAACGCTCAATTTTCGGGCAAGTTCACTGATAATCTGCCAGTTTTCCATGCCCGTTCCAGGCTCAAAGACTTTTGTAAACCCCTGGACTCTCCTGTCACAGGTAGTATATGAACCGCCTGTTTCCACCGGCATGGCTGCCGGTAAAACCACATCTGCCTCATGTGCTGTTTCTGTCATAAAATGGTCCACAACGAGCATAAACTCTGCCCCGCCCGTGAATTTGAGGTTCGATATTTCCTGAAGCGGGTTTTCGCCGAAAATCAAGAGCGCCTTAATCCTGTCGTTCTCTAAAGCGTTTACAAGGTCAACAGGCTTAAAGATGTTTTTCAGGTCAACATTCCATTTCCTGCCAAGATTGTTGATTTGCTCTGTCTGCCCTGCGTGAATGAATCCGGGAAGGTACTTAGGGTCAATGCCCATATCTACCAGCCCCTGAGAGTTCGAGAAATCACGAAGGATTATCAAGCCGTTGCCGGGTTTGCCTATTCTCCCCGTTATCATCATCAGGTTGCCGAGGGCCTGCAGGTCGTTTTTGGACTTCTCCCAGAGAGAGTCGATGCTGTAAAGCGCAATTACGTTTGTATCAGGTTCGCTTACAAGGTTGTACAATTCAGCGAGCTTTGCCGCATCTACTCCTGTCATCATGGCGACAGCCTCAATGCTTAAATCCGAAAGCGAATCCCTGAAAGTATCATATCCTTCCGTCCTGTCGTGGACAAAGGTCCGGTCTTCAAGTTTTCTATCAATTATTGACTTGCAGATACCCTGTATGAGAGCTGTATTCGTGCCCCGTTTTGCGTCTATCCAGAGATCCGAGATTTTGTTCAACGGAATCTCCGAGGAATTGATGGTGACTATTCGAGTCCCCCTTTTCTGGGCTGACTTAAGTTTCAGCTCTGCAATAAGATTTTCTTCGGAAAGATCTGCATTCATAACGAGGATTACATCAGCCCTTTTAAACTCATCCATGGTTGTTGTGGAGGCGGTGAGACCGAACATGTCATCGAGACAATCCTGTTCGACATTGTTCATGAGATTACTGAAGCTCCCGATGTTATTGGTCCCGAGACCTGCACGGGCGAATTTCTGCAGTAAATAGAGTTCCTCATTTGTCATCCTTGGTGACCCGAAAACAGCAACTGAATCTGCCCCGTATTTATCTATTATAGACTTTATTTTGCTGGCTACGCTGTCAATAGCCTCATCCCAGCCTACCTCAACATGGAGACCTTTTTTCTTGAGCATCGGTTTCAGGAGCCTCCCTTTGTCGAGCATGTAACGATATCCGAAGCGACCTTTGGAACAGAGATAACCTTTATTGTGGGAGTTGCCGTTTACATTTGCCACGGTGAAGCAGTGATCGTGAAAGACCTTGTAGCTCAGATTACATCCCATGGAGCAGTAGCTGCAAACGGACTCAACTTTGCTGGATGACCATGGCCCAGGTTTTCTGAAGGGCAGTTTTTCGTTGATAGCGCCTGTGGGGCAGGCAGCGATACAGTTTCCGCAGGATATACAGTTGGTCTGGAGCAGTTTCTTTTCCATTGAAGGTTTCACAATTGATTTGAATCCCCGGTAGACTAATCCGAGAGCCGATATCTTCAGAATCTCCGAGCAGGTCCTTACACAGCGGCCGCAGGCTATACATTTGTTCGGATCAAGGTTTATGAAGGGATGATCATGATCTATTTTATATTTCCTCACGTCCCCAAGAAATCTACTGATATCAACATCAAAGTCGCTGGCATATTTTCTCAGGGCACAGTCGAAGAGGGCAGTACAGCCGCATTCAAGACATCTTGATGCCTCGGTCTGTGCCTGTTCCGCGGTAAATCCCAGTTCTACTTCGGCGAAGGTCTTTGCCCGTTGCTCCGGAGGAAGCTCTCTCATACGCTCCTTGGCAATCTTCAGCATGGGGAGAAACTCAATATCAGGTATTTCCCCGTAGTTTTCCTTGCGGCTTAAAAAGCCCGTCGATATGGTCTGTGCCGTGCCCCCATCTATATAACTATCTATTGCCTCTGCAGCACGCTTGCCATGGGCAATCGCATCTATTGCCACAGCGGGGCCGGTGATGACATCTCCACCGGCAAAAACACCGGGAAGAGAGGTTGTGAGGGTTTTGTCATCGGTGACGATGGTGCTCCACCGCGTTGCTTTGAGTTTTCCGTCGGTGCAGATGGCGCCGAGATCGATATCCTGACCGATTGCCGAGACAACAAGATCGCATTTCAGATTATATTCGGATCCCTCCTTGGGTACCGGGCTGCGCCGGCCGCTGGCGTCAGGTTTGCCGAGTTCCATCATGATGCAGGTCAGGGCGTTGAGGCGTCCGTCAACGGCGACAATTGACGTAGGAGCCGAGAGGTAAATAATCTCCACGCCTTCCTCGATGGCTGCATCGATCTCCATCTCATGGGCGGGCATTTCTTTCTTTGTCCGCCTGTACAGGATGGTGACTTTTTTTGCGCCCAGCCTGAATGCTGACCGGGCCGCATCGATGGCGGTATTCCCGCCTCCCACAACGACCACATCCTTCCCTTTCAGCTGAGGCATATTCTCCATCTGAAGCTGGCGGAGAAAATCGACACCGCCAACGACACCTTCTGTAGTTTCCTCTCCTGCAAGCCCCATCCCTTTGGCTTTCTGGGCTCCCATTGCAAGGAAAACGGCATCGTATTGATCTCTGAGTTCCTGGAGGGTTATGTCCTCACCGAGCCGGATGTTTTTCTTCACTTCCACGTTAAGATCGGTAATCCAGCGGATCTCTCTGTCGAGCATGGCCTTTGGCAGCCGATATTCGGGAATACCGTAGCGCAGCATGCCGCCAAGGTGTGGAGACCTTTCAAGGATGGTCACCGCGTATCCCCTTGTGGTGAGAAAATAGGCGCAGGTTAGTCCGGCAGGCCCGCCTCCGACTATGGCCACTTTCTTCCCGTTTCTCGGTGGAAGCCCAGGAACCCACGGGTCTTCAATATCAATGTCCGAGGCGTACCGTTTCAGGTAATCAATGCCTACGGCATTATCAACGCGATTACGGCGACATGCCGCCTCGCATTCCCTCACACACACCCTGCCGCAGACAAGAGGTAGCGGGTTCTTTTCCTTGATCAGTTTTACCGCTTCTCTATGTTTTCCCATTGCGATAAGGGCAATGTAGCCCTGTACGTCGACGCCGGCAGGACATGTTTGCGTGCATGGTCCCAGGCAGTCGGCATAGTGATTGGAGAGAAGCAGTTCGAGGGCAGTTTTTCTTGACTGCCTGATCTTCTCATTATCGGTATAGATGACCATCCCGTCCGCCGCGGGGCTGGAGCAGGATGGAATCAGTTTTTCAAGCCCTTCCACTTCAACAACACAGAGATAGCAGGACCCGTAAGGGGGCAGTTTCGGGTCCCAGCATAGCGTGGGTATATCATCAATATTATAAGCCCGGACAATTTCAAGAATAGTCTGACCAGGACTTGCTGTATACGGTTTTCCATTTATAGTTACTTTTATTTCTTGAGTCATATGCACTCTCCATCTTTAGTCTTTTATTACTGCGCCGAATTTACAGGTCTCAAAGCATTTACCGCATTTCACACATGCCGTCTGGTTAATCTCATGTGGTTTCTTCTTCTCCCCTTTTATTGCTTCAGAGGGACATGCCTTTGCGCAGAGCATACATCCCTTGCAGGCATCTGCTTTTATGGAATAGGTAAGAAGGGCGGAACAGCTGTGGGCAGGACATTTTTTGTCGTGAATATGGGCCTCATACTCTTCAGGAAAGTATTTGAGGGTGGTAAGCACGGGATTTGGTGCAGTCTGGCCCAGACCGCAAATCGTATTATTTCTGATCTTGAATGCAAGGTCTTTCAATAAATCTACATCGCCTTCCTTGCCATGACCGTCAGTGATCCTTTCCAGGATCTCCAGCATCCGTTTGGTCCCGATGCGGCAGAAGGTACATTTTCCGCAGGATTCGTCCTGGGTGAAACGCAGGAAAAATTTTGCCATGTCGACCATGCATGTTGTCTCGTCCATTACGACGAGGCCGCCGGAACCCATA
>Ga0351956_1073_pt1 | contig 16443 bp, 10 predicted proteins | sample TotcelT113001L13_FD_205809 | JGI IMG/M metagenome (GOLD analysis project Ga0351956, IMG submission 205809) | Enriched cells from coal bed in the Powder River Basin, Montana, United States - Total cells T11 rep3 HSBNCT.T11.300.1.L13 ...
CCTGTACCATCCGCACCAATTCGTCGGTCCCGGTGACGCCCACGTTGAAGTCGCCGTCGGTACACAAGATGACCCGATTGACGCCGCCGGAAAGGAAGTGCTCCTGGGCCACCTGATACGCCAACTGCAGCCCCTCGCCGCCGTTGGTCGAACCGCCCGCGTGCAAGCGGTCCAGGGCGTTCCGAATCACGGACCGGCGGTCGCCCGTGGTCGAGTCCAGCAGCAATCCCGTGGCGCCGGCGTAGACCACGATGGCGACCCGATCGTTTTCGTTCAGCTGGTCCGCCAACAGCCGCATGCCTTGCTGGACCAGCGGAAGCTTGTTCGGCTCGTCCATCGAACCGGAGACGTCCAGGAGGAAGACGAGGTTGCTGGGCGGACGCTTGTCCAGCGGGATCTCGCGGCCTTTGATCCCGATGCGGACCAGCCGATACTTCGGCGTCCACGGGCATTCGGCCGCTTCCAGATGCGCCGCAAACGGCTGCCCGTCCTGCGGAGGTGCGTAATCGTACGGGAAGTAGTTGATCAGCTCTTCCAGCCGCACCGCGTCCGGCCGCGGCAGCGTGGCCTGCTCCAGCAGGTACATGCGGACCTTGGAGTAGGACGCGGTGTCCACGTCGATGGAGAACGTCGACAAGGGCTCCTGACGCACGTCCTGGAATGGGTTCTCTTCGATCGGCGCGTACTTGTCGCCGCCCAAGCCGGGGCCGAGGCCATGGTCGGGCCGGATGCCCGTAGGACGTGCCGCCGACAGGGCGGAATACGACCGCGGGCCTGACGACTCTGGTCCATCTCCATTCAGTTTCACGGTTTGTCCGTCATCCCGAATGGCGATCCGCAACAACACGGCGAGATCCGTGTTGTGGGAGACGAACTGACATGAGCCATCGACAAGCGCCACCAGCACCCCGCCAGGATGAGCCGACTGCAGCGGGTTGTTGATGCCGTGATCCTCGCTGCACCCGGGAAGTGCTGACGCTCCAAACACGCGTTTGTAGTGCGGCGGATACCTCACGGTCGTGACGTTGTAGCAGTCGTACAGCGGAGGCGGACCGGCTGGGTTACGCGAGTTGGCCGGCGGCACCGGCTCGAACACGGCCGTGCCGGACAGGAACCCGCCGCCGCTGGTCGTGCTGGCGGAACGAGGTCCGGTGCCCTCCGTGTCCCAGCCGGCGTCCCCGTGGTATTCCGTCCGAACGCCGGGATGGACATCCCGCAGCCAGTCGGACTGCTCGCCCACGATCATCGTATTCGACGTGCCGTCCGTGCAGCTGCTCATGCCGAGATGTTCGCACGCCGGCAACATTCCGCTGGCGGTGATGACGCCACCGGGCACATGGCCGACGCCTTTCTGACGGTTGTAGTAGCTCCGCGTGGCGCTTGGCACGAGCTTCGGATCACCGCCGAACGCTCGGTAGTCCGGAGAATCGGCGGCAATATCGCACCCGCCGGCGATCCCGACGTACGACGACAGGACGATGGGGCCCAGTGGACCTTCCATCAGCGGCAGCGGGCTGGACGGACATCGCATCACATCGGGAATCATTCGTTCGAGCGGCGCACCGGGGATGTGGGCGTTGGCGTTCTGGGCGTTGAATGCGGCGTTCCCGGGCGCGCCGGGCTGCTGGAGTTTGACGAGTTTGTCGTAGATGTTCCGGTTCTCGATCCAGGGGAGAATGCCGAACCACCAAGACGGTCCGATCCGCGCGGAATCGCCTGCCGAACCGGCGTGCATCGCGCCCGCCGGAAAGGTCTTGAAGGTATCGTGGTATTGTTGCAGGCCCAACGCGATGTTCTTCAGGTTGTAATGGCATTGGCTGCGACGCGCGGCTTCGCGCGATATGGGCACCGCCGGCAGGAGTAGCGCCATCAGAAGCACGATCAGCAGGAGGGAAACCGCAACCGAGCCGCAGCCGCACCCCTTGCCAGAAGCCGGCTCTGCCGGACCTTCGACCGGAGCGGGACTGAACGCCGGCAAGGTCACCGTCTGTCCGCAGCTCGGACACGTGACGCTCCGGCCCGCATGACTATCGGCCTCGTCGAGCTGGACGCCGCAATGGGGACATTTGAACGGAGTGGGCATTGGGGAACTCCCTATAACCGGTCGACGCCTGCTTGACGCGAACCTTCCGCTGCTGCCAGAAATTCTACAGTCATCGAGAATCAACTACAATACAGGCTGTCGAAACAGTACTCCCAGCGCCCACTTTCGCCGCAGGAGATTGCCGAATTCCGGGCCATGCTCCACCAGTACCAGGATGAAGCGGACGCGTGATATGGAAAAGACCCTGAACCTGCGATCCATCTTCGAATCGCGCGGCGAGCCACAACATGAATCCGCACATTGCCGCTGATCCCGACCAAGGGGCCGACGAATCCTCCCGACGATAGACAGTACCCGTCGCGGAGATGATGGCGAACCCGAGGTCGGGATCGGAGGAAGAGGGGACGCGGGTGGCGTGTTCAGTTTACGTCAAAAAGGTCGCGAAATGGCATGTTGACACCAACCGGTTTTTGTTCTCATACGACCCCCACGAGCTTGCCTCGTGGGTGAAGAAGATTGTGAACTTGACCGGCTGCGTCGGGGATTTCACACTTGGTCGCCAACACTTAACCGTACACTTCATCGCCACACTTACTCGGATACACTTACTCGAACCGCTTTCATCGGTTGACGCCTTAACGAGTAAGTAAGTCGGTGAAGGGTATCCGAGTAAGGGTGAGGAGTAAGTGTATCGACCAAGTGTGGGCCGCTCGATGCATGTTCTTCGCTGCCTCCTTCGCTTGCGCACATTCGTGGAACAAAAACGGGATCGCATCCGTTGGTATTGACATCTACAAACTAAACACCCCAGGACGGGGGTCTTTTCGTCGGTGGGCCGGAAACGACGCCCGTCTTAATAATGTTCGGCACGATTCTTGCTGTTCGTATCCTCGCCGCTTGTCGGCGAGTGGTTCAGGTTACGTGGCCACGGACACGCGGCCATCTCGGACGACGGTGATCCCCGACGCTCGCCGTCGGGAGATTCGGGACAGATGGCTGAGATGGTGATGCCGCCAATTCGCCTGAAGTACTCGCCGACGAGCGGCGAGGATCAAAGCTCGCGTTCTGTGAGTTGCCCTCGTGGCCAGTCTTCCTCAATCACTCGACGGCAAGCGTCGAGGATGCCTGTCGGCAGCAACCCTCGTGCCGAACAATATTGCGCCCGTCCCCTTTCTTTCCCCTACAAGGCAGGGTTGCCAAGCCGTGACCGGGGACCTCGACGGACGTTCGTAGCTCGACGCGCATCGCGTTCAGGATCTTGGCAGCCCGCTCCAGCGTCACGCCGTGGTATTCGTTGCGTTCGTCCCGGCAAACCACGGAGGGATCCACGCCCAGATGCTCGGCAAGCTCGGCCTGTGTCAGGCCCAGATAGATGCGCACGGCGATCAGCAACTCGCCAAGCCGTTCGAGATTCCGAAGGACGTCGAACTCGCCGCGTTTGATTCGCTCGTACCGCTCGATCTCGCCGGCCAGTTGCCGATGGTAGGCCCACAGCGGTTCCATCGCTATCCGCACTTGTTCGTCGCTCAGACGCTCGCCCCGGAGTCTCTCGATTTGTTGCTCCAGACGCCGACGCTGCTGCGTGACCTCTTCCACCGCTCGGCGGTATTCGGTTTCGTTCTTCAGCATCTCCCGTCCTGCCGTGTGGCACATTCAGGGTCTCTTCTGTCTCACGATGCCTTTCCGCGCAAAGTCGCCACGCCGCTTCCGAAAGGCTGCAGGAAACTCCAACTCGTGCCCATGCCCGTCGACGATTGGCCCTCTTTCGCGAGGTCTTCGATGACACTGGAGGCTACTGCCGCGACAGTTTGCGACTTGTTTCTCGACTCTCGAGCCATGACCACGGCCCCCCTGTGTCGTGCTAGACGCCCCCAAGCCACAAGACCGTCCTGCACCCAGGCTGCCAGCCTTTTTGGGAGGATGCAACAGGGCGGTGAAACGCGCATGTCGGGTGAAACGCGCATCCGTTCTACGATACGTCCAGTCCGTAGCAGCGCACCGCGTTGTCGTGCCACAGTTTGCGTTGCTCGGCGGCGGGCCGGTTGGCGATGATTTCCCGCAGGATCAGCACCCACTGGCGGAACGTGGCGCCTCGCAGGCACACGGGCCAATCGCCGCCGAATACGACGCGGTCCCGACCAAAAGCGTCCAGACAATGATTGACGATCGGCGCTAACGCGGCGGCGGCGCCCTCTTGGGGCGCGCGGGCGACGACTCCGGAGATCTTGCAGATGACGTTGTCCAGCTGGGCCAAGGCGTCGATGTCGCGTCTCCAAACCGCCGGATCGTGGCTGGGCTTGGCGTCGCCGGCGGCAACAACAAAGGCGTTGGGATCGGCGTTGCCGCAATGATCGACGATGAACCGCGTCTCCCGGATGCTCTTGATTCCCTGGCCGCTTGGCGATGTGCTTGGCGGACTGACTGTTGCGTCCATGAGCCATTCAGTGTGCCCGTGCTGGCGGGACTGGCAAGTCTGGTTTGTAGATTCGTAGGTGGCGATAGTAGACTTCCAGCATCAGACAGCTCAGGCAGGTTGTGTACAGACGCCCACCGTGGTGGCCCCAGCGGTCGTTGTCCGGAGCCCAGCTGCCCCGTTCTTGGCCTTCCTTGACTTGGTTCGCCGGTATCGCTTGCCGCATGACCTTGTTCCATGTGTCCCAATCTTTGCCGCCCATATGGTGCAAGACCTGGGTGGCATAGTACCAGCAATACAAATCTTGCTCGTTGTAATCGATCAAGTCTTCCAGCAGGATGTCGACACCGATCCGTAGGCGCCGGTCGTCGTGCGCCCACCCCAAGTATTGTCGGCAGAGCAACGCTTCGGCTGTCATGGTCAGGGTCGGTTCGGCTCGGGCTTGGTAGCTGTAAAAGCTGCCGTCAGAAGTCGCGGTGTCGAGGTACTTGTAGATCCCTTCGAGCGTTGAGGTTGGGACTTCTAGTCCTGCCATCAAACCGGTCTGGAGCGCCATTACAAACCAGCCTGTCACGGACGTATCGCTATCCTCCCGCGGCACGTATCGCCACCCACCCTGCGGGGACTGATTTTGGCAGGCATAGTCCAACGCTTTTTGCGCCGGCTGGCGATAACGGGGATCTTTCGTCATTCCATACAGTTCGCACAACACGATCGTGGCCTGGGCCTGCGAATACAAGCGGTGGTTGAAGCTCCCCTCATTGAACATGTTACCGTCCTGCCTCTGCATCCTGAGCAATGCATCAGCGCCCGATCTGACGTTGGGATGGAACTTGCCGAACTTGTGCGTGTTGCCGATTCCCTGCAGAGCCAGCAACGCCATCGCCGTGGCGGCGACGACGTTCTCGTTTCCGCCGCCATTCGAGTAGGGGCCCGTCAGACTCCAGACTCCCGTCCGGGCGTCCTGCTGCTTCACCAGCCAATCGAGCCCAAGTTGCACCGCAGCCTCGGTCGTCGCGGTGCCGCCGTGCGCAACCAGCAATTCCTTTTTCGCTGCCTCAAGCCGACCATGCAAGCCTGACCTGCCCTGCCGATCACGCTCGTGCGGAGCTTCCAAAACCGTCGCGTTTGCCATTGCTCCACGGTGGCGAACGTCTGCACCTCGTTTCTCCGCCTTGAGTTTGGCGAGACCAGTCAAGTTCGGGATTGCCTTTTCGTACCAGGCTGCGGCTCGTTGCAAGATCTGCTCCGTGGCCATACTCGATTCTTTCTCAGCAACACCCCACCATACATCGCCCAGCGATAGCAGGGCGTCTGGAGCATTGCCGGCCTGCTGTTCTTGCACGGCCGCGTACTTCAACGCGACGTCCTCGCTCAACGCGAGCATTGGAATGCCTCTTTGCCAATCGCCCTTGATGAAACATAGGTACCGTCCCGCGATCAAGTTGCTGACAGGTTCCAGTGGATCAAGCTGAAGCCGTACAGTGGCCGCCAGATACTTCTGAAACTCCAGTTGCTCCGCCTTGAGAACATCCAACTTCGCCAGCAAGTCATTGGCTAGCGAGAGCTCTTGAGCTTTTTCGGCAAGCGACCGAGTTGCGTCGCACAAGGTCAGTGCGATTTCGTACTCGCCCGCGTTCGCTGCATCTTCCACCACCACCATCGCTGCCTCTGCGATGGCTGTGTATTGAGCAATCGTCGCTGCTTTCGAGGTCATCAACAGGGTCTCCGCCCTGATCTTGGCGCTCGGTATCTCAAATCGCTCTATGAGCTTTTCAACCGCTGAAAGGGACGCCGTTGCGTCTCCTGCCCCAGCTGCGATGTCCCGAGCAATTCTGAGCAAGACATACTGGTCAGCCGAACCGTCCGGCATTTGGAGCGCCGTTTCGCACATTTCCTTGGCTAACGCCGTTTTGTCCTCCGCCGTCCTGGCTTGCTGATAAGTATCGCGATAGATCTCCGCTGCAGTCTTCCTCGCCGTTTCTTGAATCCTGGGTTCTGGAATGGGTGCCTTTTGCTGAGCAATCACCGGCGCGGCCTCCGTGATCCCCAAGAGTAGTAAGATGACATTGCCGAGAAAACAACGACCACTAGGGTACATGGCTGCCTCTTCTGTTGAAGGCTGACGTGAATCCACGCCGTTTGGCGTCCTCACGGTGCATCACGCGAGCATCTTTTCGAAGGGATCACCTACCGCACGTTCTTCATCGCCGTACTTCGACGCCTCGAGCATCTCTTCCTCCGAGTGCCGGAACCTGTATTGGGTGCGTTTTGCCCGGAACAATCGCCGAGGGGTCGGACACACCCAATCGCGGGTGACGATAGTAGGCTTCCGACACCATTGTTGCCAGCGACGTATTGTAACGTCGTCCGCCAGCCTCGGCGCCGTGTCCACCCGAAAAAAGAGCTGACCCGGGCCGGCCTAACTTTGACGTGGCTGTTGATCAGGAACTCGCGCATCTTCGAGTTTCACTTGCCCCAGACCTGATCGCCGAACTGCCGACAACCCTGCTTCGCACAGCTCGAACACCGCCGCAGTCCCCGCAGTTGGTCCCCAATTTCACTGCGATGTGCAGCGCCAGGTCGGCCGCTGCCTTGCGCAGGCTGCACGCGCTGGCGCGACTCGCGGCCGTGATCGGCAAATCGGCCTTCAACTTCGCCACCGGCACATCGAATCGTCCGTCGACTACTCCGTGGCCTGAATCGCCGCGGGCACTTCGCCCGCTCCTGCTGCGATGTCACGGGCAATCGTCAACGTAGCGTACTGGTCGGGCGAACCATCCTCGAGTTTTGCTGCTGTGGCGATCATTTTCATCACGAAGGCAAGGTTGTCGTGGACGTTCGTGGCCTGCCGAAAACGGTCCCCATACAGTTCTCGGGCCCTCTTGCACCCCACCACCAGGGTCGTAACGTTCGGGACGGGCGGCCGTTGCGGAGCGTTTGTTGCGCGGCCCAGGTTCCCCCTAACGTAAACATCGTTTGAACGAGAAGGCACTTCAGACCAACTTACATGGTTCGGCTCGTATTTGCCATCGTTGCCCCCCCCTTCGCGGGCACGCCTCTGCAGTCGTTAGGCCAGCGATATCACGAGGCAACCGTCGATTCAAAACGTTTCTGCACGTAAAGGAGGTGGATCGTGTGTTCCTACGGGTACGGTTCTTCGGCATCGGCTTATCCGCGCGACGGTCAATCGAACGCCCATCAGGAACCCGTTTTCGCGAACTGCCTGAATGGAATACTCCGAACAAGTCGGAACATAGCGGCAACGGACATGGCTGGCCAGGCGAGGACTGGCCACGGTTTGGTAAACCCGCACGACTCGTACATACAACCTTGCGCTAATCTGATTCGCGGGAATGCGCCGGACATCCAGGACCACGCAGCCCATCAAAACGGCCAGGATGCCAGAGCAGGCCAGGAGACTTCTCAGGGATTGCCGCAATGAGGACATCGGGCGCTTGCCTGAAGCCGTTTGTTGCCGCACATTGGACATGACACTACATTCCCTTGCGGACGAGAAAACACGTAAATGAGCAAGCCAAGCAGGCCTGTAAACATCACCAGTAACATCCACACCACAGCGCTGTCCATGCCGCGTGCCTTGGCATCTCGTGCGACCCAAACGAGCAGAGCAATGTTCAGGACAACGATTGCGATTGAGAGGAAAACGAGTAACGTCATGACCGTTCCACACGCCGCACAGCCAACCTCTGGGGACTCGGCGTCCGTTTGCTCCCAGGTGGTGAAAAGCCAGACTGCAAGAGCGACGAGAAACAGCAATCCCAGTGCTCCGCCTGCCACTGCGGCGACCACCTTTGTTCCGCTTCCTGCAACCGACTGATGCCACGTGGGATCCTGCGCCGCCAGCTCTGGAAGCGTTGTCTCTTGGTGTTGAACATCGGTCTTGACGAACAAGCCCGGTATGTTCGCGGCCTCGGTCCAGTCGGGCATGCCTTCCGACCAGACGGGGTCGTTATACTGCAATGCGCCCTGTGATGCCAATTGCCTCAGTTCGGCGAAGGAGACCGGACCGACTTGGCGACCAACGCTGGCATAATACCAGCCGGCGCGGTCGTCCCGATCATTCTGAGTACCCAATTCATTCGAGGCTGTCGCGTTTACCGTCTGCTCGTCCGTCGCTGCCAATTCGTAGCTGCTGTCCTCGTCTCCTGCTTTGGTCAGGCGCTTATGGATATTGACCGCTTTCGCCTCGGGCAGCAATTCAGGATGATTTGCCGCTGGCTCCCAGTTTACACCGTCGAGCGACACGTGATGCACGCGGCTGAACTGGCCACGCCTCGCCAACTCTTTCAGTTTCTCGGCGGCAAAGGGACCGCGGACAGTTCCCCGGATGCGGATGAAGTATTGTTTGCTCAAGTTCGCTGTCTCCCTCGACTTGTTTATCGTGCCGCCTTCGGGCGGGGCTCTCCCTGACACTGCCTCGGCAACTTGCCCGCAAGCCGGGCCCTTTTTGACGCCAGCTCACGGGGCAAGGGTAACGAACACAGGTCGGCCCTCGACCTGAGCCCCGGCCAGAACTAGCGTCGCACGACCGGTTTCCAGACGGCCAATTTTTACCAACGTGGGAGCCGTCCCGGACGACCGTTGGAAGACCACCAAGTCGCCAGTCAGGTCTGAGCCGGCGGCAGGCACAGGACAAGTCCACATCTGCGTTTCATCTCGGATCAGGTAGCCGACCCAACGATAACGCTCCCAGCTCCGGCTTGCCGTCATTTCTTTCCAAGCCTGCCCCGCCCGCGTGCTTGCGACCTCGATCGGTCCCATGCTTTCGATCAACCGCTGCGCTGCCGCTCGAGCTCGATTCCCATTGTCATTCTCCGGATCGACCCAGTTGGCTGCAAGATCCAGCCTGCCATCCTGGCGCGCCTTCACAATCAAATCCCTCCAGGGGCCGAATCCCCGCTGGACCGCGTAGCTGCCCTCGCAGGCCGTCTGGAGTAGACGATCGAGCACCTCGATTTTCAAGATGGGCTCCATTTCGAAATCCGGCCCCAATTGCGGTTCCGTATGCAGCTGCCGAATGATCGCGAAGAAGGTGCTTTCCCAACTGGCGTCGTCGAGTCTCGGCAACTGCTCCACTAGATAATCGTAAAACTGCTGCTGAGGCGAGGTCCAGTCAAACGTCCTTCCCAGCTCCGCATTTTTGACTTCTTGTCGCGGTATCTCCAGCTGACGCATCTCTCCGAGGTTGTTGATGAGGTGTTCCAGTTTGACGGTCCGCACCAAAACTTGTGGGGCTTGGTCCATGAAATAGAAGCGTTTTGGCCGTCCGTTGGCCTGACTTTGCCAGACGATCCGAAAATCCTTGACGGGGGGTACGTCCAGATCAGGGATCAAAGATGCTTCAAGTCGGGTTCCATCTTCCTTGATTCTTGCTCGGATGGGGCGCAAGAACTCGATGACCTGCTGGACAGTAGCGGCCGCCGGGAATCCCGGATGCTGCTGTAACAGTGTCTCGGCTTCGGCGATCAGTTCACCCGCCTGGGCTGCGTTGATCCGATTCAATTGCAGGGTCGCCCAGCGCGCAAGGAGTTGATCCCAGGCTTCGATTCCGTCCCAGGAAGTCGATTCGTTCTCTAACACCTGCCTGAAGTCTGCGGCGCGCGGCTTCTGCGCTAGTTTCTCAATATACGCCTGCAAGCTACGCGTGTACTTGGGCCGGTCGCCCACCGCGTCCGTGATCCGCTGCAGCAGTTCGGATTCGGTCTGATTCAAGATCTGCTTATCGTAACCGGTCCTCAACTCCTCCAGTTGTGGCTGAATTTGACTGCGAGTGTGGGCATCGACTTTCGATCGTTTAGCCAACGCCTCGCCCTCGCGCAGTAATCGCTGGATCTCGTCTGGATCGCTGCGGTCCAGTTGCTCGAACGGCTGCCGCCAAGCCCCGTACTCGGTCAGCCAGGCTTCGTTGATCTCCGCCTGCTGCTGGCCGCGCGTGGCTCCCAGTTCCCCACGGGCTTCGTCCAGTTCTTTCCTCTCTGCATGCTGCCGATGCTCTGGAGCCTTTTCCGCCAATTTCTCCGCGTCGCCGAGTTTAGCCTCGGCCTGCCAGTGTCCATCCCAGGTCTGCCCAAGCGTTCGGGCATCCTGCAGGAGCTGCGCGAACCGTTCTTGTCGCGTCTGCTCCTCCAACTCGGCGGTTTCTAATGTCTTGATCCGGTTCTGAATCTCAGGCATGCCGTACAGGGCTGGAGCATTTTGTCGTACATCTTCCGCGTACGAACGGGCGGCCTCTAGTTTCCTGGCCGCAATCAAGTCCGTCAGGTTTTTGTCGTGGCTGGCGAGCAGCTTCCTCTGACCGTAGAAATAGATCGCCCAAACGGTCAGTCCGGCGACCAGCAACACGAACATCACGATCGCTGCCAAGGCGATCGTCGTCTTGCGCCGTTTGGCTTTTTCCAGATCGGCGAAGCGGCTTTGCAGCCGTTGTTCCAGCGTCTCGGACAGTCCCTGTTCAAATCGCAGCAAAACATGCGTCAATCGTTCCAGTTCCTGCTGCGAGGCCCTTGCGTCCAACGCGGTCTCCAAGGCAGCCAATGCGTCTTCGTACTCGTGCAGCTCACGATCCTGCCGATCCTGCTCTGATAGCCACTGGAGAGCGGGTGCTGCCATCTCCAGCAACGGATCGTCATTGCGCACGATCCCCACGGCGGCGCAGGCTTTCCATTGCTCGCGGATCTTCCGTGCCCGCTGGACGTCGCAGTCGGCGTAGGCTTCCGTCAACTCTTTTTCCAGCGACTCTAATTGCCGCCTCGCCTGTTTGGTACAGATCTGCTGGTGTGCGTCCGCGATTCGCTTGGCAAGCGCGTCGGGCGGGGGCGTCATCCACTCCCGGGAGCGAACTTCCTGTACCAATTGAGCGATTGCCGGCAGATCGTTGTTCGCTACGGCGCCTTCCAATTCGCGCGGGAGTTGGCTATGACGGACCCGTTCCCAGTTGCGCACATCTTCCAGCCAGATCGGATTCCCAGCGTCTCGCCGAGCGATCTGCCGCAGCACTTTCAGACGCGGGCCCAACGGAGCCCGGGCCAGAGCCAGCAGCCGATGCTGCCGCAGAACGTCGCCCAACTCGGAGTCCGTGGTATATGCGTCGTTCAAGTCCATCGCAATATCGGAGCGCAACACGGGCGGCCCGGCGAGTCCGAACTGACGGACGTATTCGCTCCACTGCCCGGCCTCGGGGAAGTCCAGCACGGCCAGGACGTCCAGCAAATTCGGTTCTCGCTCGCATTCCTGAATTGCTTCGGCCCGATGCCCCTTGTGCAGCAATTTGTCACAAGCGACCAGCCGCTCGTTCACCTCGGCAACCGCATCGGAATAACGCGTATCGGTATCCCGCAAGGCATCGTCCGCGGGATCGACGTCGGCCGTCAGAATAGTCAGAATGTCGTCGACAATCTGCTCGTACTGTTGCATGATCGATACTCCTGCCGCTCGCCGTTCCTGTTCAGTGCCGCGAGGTATTTCGGCGGTTGTTATCAGGTGTGTCCCATTCGTCCTGGATGATTCGACAGACGAAGCGTCCATCCTAGGCAAAGTACCATGATTCCCGTGTGCTGCCACGCATGCTCCCGCGATGCGGGACGACTCACCTTGCGGTGTTCGCCGGCGAGGACGGGTCCAGGAAGCTCTTCGTCACTACGAGATCAATGTCTTGCGAGTCGATCTGTATGTACAAACGATAATCCAGACGACCGTTCGTCTGCAAGTTCATTCTCAAGTTGTCCATCTCTTCACACCAAACGTTCACTTGACTCACAAAATGGGCGAAAAAATTGTGCTGTTCCGCGTAAGGAAGGGTATGTCTCAGGCGGTACTTGTAGTAGAGTTCCAACAACAACTTGTTCTCCTGCTTGGTAAGATCGTTGGCTTTCTTCTTCACGTCTTCATCCTCGGCATTCAAAAGAACAATTTCTTGATATTCGTTCCATTTCTTGGCAAATTCGACAGCAGTCGTTCGCTGGTCGTGAGGTAGTTGCGTCCATTCCTCTAGTTCCGGAAAACGGTCCTTCTGTACCGCCCAAATCTTGAATTTTCCGATTGGCTCTTGAGCTGTCTTTCTGTGATTGATGATGTCCTGGACGGTCAGCTCAATCGGTGCCGACCTGATCTGCCATTTGTCCGTTTGCCAGTACAGCTCGCCTCGTTGGAACGTCTGCCGCTCGAGTACAGAAGCGTTTGCGATCAGCCTGCTTGTAAGGAAAAGAGGTTGGGACGGGTCGCCTTCCAGACTCAGTTCGACGGAAACTTTGGTCGCAGGATTAGAAGCCGGGTGACGAGTAGACAGGACCGGAATCGACAGGGTGGTGCTGCGGTCCTTAAGAGTTTCAAGAGTTAGGCGAGACTTGTTTCCCGTGAATGAGGCATTCTCGATGCCGGAGACCTTTAATTCCAGAGCCAAGACGTCGTTGGGCCGTAGCAAGTACTCCACCGCCTTGCCGATCGAAGTCCTCGTCTTTCCAGTGAACTTGACTGCGGGGTCCGTTGTCGGGGCGAACTCAAAGGTGCAAGTTTCATGCTGATCGTCAACCGTGATCGTGAGCGAACAGAAGGCCAAGCGGAACTTCGGACGATCCGTCTCCCAATTGAACCACAGCTCGCCAGCATCTAGTTTAAACGTGGCGATCTTTGTGGTCTGCTTCTGCTCCGTGCCCATCGTTATCTCTTCGGCCATCACTTCCCACCGCCGCACGCGGTCTTCGTCGGCATTGACGATCTTGTTTTTCTGCCTGTCGCGAGGCTCGAACTCGCTGCCGGTCAATTCAAGCTTAACTGACTGGTTGTCTTTCACGGCCAACGTGGCAAGTTTCTTCGGCTCTCGGTTTAGCATTGGCTTGGGAAGTGACCCTTCCCCAACCTGCACGGTCAAAGGCGGTAAGGACAACTTGTTTTGCTGTCGGCGGATATCCTCGAAGGGCTGGGGCTCATCCTTCTTCTCTTCTTTCGCAGGAGGCATCTGCAACATCGCGGATCCAGCGTCCGGACGGTCCACCTCGATTTTCGGGGCTTCGGATTCCTCTGACTTTTCCTCTGGAGGCGACCGCTCGGCCGGCGCGGCTTGGTCCGGGGCTTTCGGAGCCTCGTTCGGCAAATGCGCATCCGCCCCTGAATCGACAAGCTGGACGATTGGTACGGTGGGGGGGATGAACAGCACAGCGCCCACGACGACTGCCAAAAAGAGCAGCACCAGTCCACCGGCGATCATCGGCAATAGCCACCGTGTCCGCGTTACGGGTTTCGCGGCAGGGAGCCATGCAGGCGGCTGGTCGAGACGTCGCGCACCGGAAGGCTGTGAAGCGGGGGCTACAGTCAGTTCCTCAGGTTCCTCGGCGCGCGGCTGGGGTGCAGCAAGGGCAGTGCGCACCGAGTCTGGCACCAAACGTTGAAGCGGAGCAGCATCGCGGGCGCTTGCTCTTTGCGAAACGAAGCTCGTCCGAGCCCCCCGAACCAAATTACCGTCCTGGGCTTGGCCCAGGGGCTTGCAGAGGTCGATTACCGCCGCTCGCACGTCGCGCCGCAAAGCGGCCGCCTCGGGCGTGCCATCCAGAACAAATCGCCATTGGCAATCGACCCCGGCCGGTGCTTTGGTAAAGTAGGTGCTGAACGTCACGTCCCAGCGTTTCTCCGGCGGCAGCAGGCTGAGGGATTCGACCACCAAGTCCAACACCGGCGTTCCGGCCGGAAAGATCACGGACATCAATCCGCCCTTGCGGAGCGCCGATTCGGCCAGCACGCCGCCCCAGCCGGCGTCGCCGGTCAGCTGTTTCCAACGCTGGCAGATTTGCGTCGGCCGATCGCTGGCGGGCGGCTCCCGGCCAGCCGGCAGAGTGCGGACTTGCCCATCCCACTGTTCCACAAAAAAACCCTTGGCGGCCATCACCCAAGCCGGACCGCCTGGTGCGTTTGCCGTCTCGCTGGGTTCTAACGCTACATGATGTGCCAACTTGTTGCTACGGTGCGTGTAATCCAGGCCGGCATCCGCGATGCGGGACAGGATATGGTACTTGCGGCCCCCGATGGTCGTTTGGTAATGCGCATAATTGATGGGGTTCTGCTCCCCCTGGGCTTCGTGCGTCATGAATGCATGGCGATATCCGCTGAACGATTCCAAGCGTTCGGCCAGATTCTTGGCCATCCCGGCAGTGCTCACAACGGTGCAAAAACCGCGACTACCCGGCTTCAATCCCTGCGGTGCGGACGTGTACAGGATCTCATGACTCACGTGCCTGTCTCCCTTGTCATGGGCAGCACGGACGGCTCGTCCTCGTCAGCGGCAGCCTCTCCCAGCCCATCGCCTGCGATCCTGCCCGCTGCGCGGGTGACTTCCGCATGCGACTCGCCTCGCGACGCTCCGATCTGAACCAATCCGTTGGTGCATCGGTGCAGCGCAAACAAAACCGGAACTTCCGACCAGATGGGTTGGATGTTCCGGGGACGGATTCCCAGCATGCCGCTGCCGTCGATGATCTCCGGCGCGCAACCCAAAGCGCTGACGGGAATGTAGAGCACTTCCTTGGAAAAACTCTCGGCGGCGGTGACCATCTCCCTGGCATGCTGGTTCAATACCTGGCGAACCGTGGTCGAGATGGTATGGAGTACGCGGCTGTCCAGCGCGGACATGGTGCTTCCGGCTCGGCGGATGAGCCGATTCAGATCGAGCTCGAGATTCGGCGTTAGCGTTCGCCAAGCATCAAACTTGGTGACAACTACCACGAGCGGCTGTGTCAGTTTGTCGCTTTGCGAAGCGCCGCTGTGCGCCCGAATGCGATTGGCCGCCTCGAGCAATACCTGATCTTGGCGGTGGCTCCAGCCATGATTTCCCATTTGGGGATCGTTGGTCTGGTCCTTGCAGCGTGCGCGGAACTTGGGGTGCTGAGTCGGGTCAAACAAGAAGAACAAGACTTCCGACAGGGCCAAGTGCTTGGATGGGCTGTTGGAGGTCTCACCCCCCGGCAGGAAATGCTCGCCCGCGCTGTCATACAGGCAAAGGGCGCGAGCTAACAGGCGGCGTTTGTCGTAAGCCACGTGGTCGTCCAGTGGCTGCAGTGAAAACACGAAGGGCCGCGGATACCATACCCGTCGTTCCCCGTACGCTACGGACTGGTACAACTGGCCTTCCAGTTCGGTCTTCGGTAAGTAGACGAGCTGGTCCTCCTGCGGATTCAAGAACAACCGTTCCTCGTACTCGCTGAGCACCTGATTGTGCAGCGGATCAGCGTCCGTAAAACTCACGGCGAACCGATCCCGCAATGTCTGCCGCAATTGCCACGTCATGGAGGCCACAAAATACGATTTGCCGGATCCGGGAGCGCCGAGGATGGACAAGAACAGCGGCTTCATCTCCAACAACGCCCAAGCGATGGACAGATGACAGTGGGGGCAAGCCAACCCGGTACAGGCCTCACCCCGCACGTCGATAGCCTTGCCATCGGCGGAGAATCGCGACGGAAGAAACCGCTGGAGTTCGTCCTGGCCCAACAACGGATCGCCCCGCAGATCCGAATGGGCAGCAATCCAAAGCAGTTCCTGCGGCGGAAACTCTGCCCAACAGTGCGGGCAAATAATCCGGGAACGTAACGGAATTCCCATTTTCTGTCCACGGATCGCCATCTTGCTGCTCCTCTCCCACGGCTTCTACAACGACCTCCAGAATAACAGGATTAACGTCGTCAAGATAGCCAGCAGTACCGGTATGGCCGCAGATCCGATAAACCACCAGAGCCAACCACTGCTAGTCCCCTCCCGTTTAGGGCGATGTGATGCGGCGGTTTTCGACGTCGGCGTTGGTCCCGCAACGCTCGGCCGAACGTCTTGCCCCGTTCCAGCGGTCCGTTCGCTGGCTGAGTTACCCAAGCGAGGCGGCTGACTTTTCGCTGACCTCGAAGCGGCACGTCGTCCCCGCCGAAGGGTCCCCTCTGTCGCTGGCTTGCCTCCTTATCAGCATCCGGGGCGAAACGGAGACACC
>Ga0351956_1083_pt1 | contig 15994 bp, 15 predicted proteins | sample TotcelT113001L13_FD_205809 | JGI IMG/M metagenome (GOLD analysis project Ga0351956, IMG submission 205809) | Enriched cells from coal bed in the Powder River Basin, Montana, United States - Total cells T11 rep3 HSBNCT.T11.300.1.L13 ...
TTAAGCGAACAAACCATCTACCTGAGGATCGATGTTGATACAGCAAAACAAACAGCAAGGCTTTATAACGTAAGAGGTTACCCCACCGTATGGCTCCTTGATCCTGCAGGAAAACGTATTATATCTATACCGGGATACATACCAAAAAACGACTTTAAAAAAGTTCTGGAATTTTTAAAAGGGAAACACTATAAAAAAATGAGTCTATGGGAATTTTTGGAACCATGAGGCACTATAAAACACTTCGGAAGCAAAAAAAGCTTTTCTGCCAATATTTTGATTCCATATTATCCACAGTGACACCCCTCGAGCTTGAGGAGTGAATAAAGTCCGTCTTATTTATCATTATGCCTGAATGAAGATTTTTCTTTAACTTGAAAAATACAAGATCCCCAGGCAATACATAATCGCGGGACACATCGTAACCCGCCTTTACCAGACCCTCTGTTGTAACCGGAAGAACTATATTAACCTTTTTATATACATAGTAAATAAGCCCGCTGCAATCAAACGCATCCGAACCTTTTGCGCCGCTTTTGTAAGACCTGCCGAGAAGTGCGATAGTATACTGAACAATATCATTCCTTAAACCCTCTACGGGCTGATAAATCTTAACCTGTTTCGGGGCACAGCCTGACATAATGGCAAGAAGCAGTACAATCAGCAATAATTGCAGATAACGGCGCTTAATAATGGGCATTCCTTCCGCCTTCATCTCCTAGGCATAATCCTTTATAATATCAACCATGCCGGTAAGGGAACCGTTTTGAATAGAGCACGAGAGAAACGGCTTCATATCAGAACAAGGATGAAACCCTATAGAGAGAGAAACGGCTTCAAACATGCCCCTATCACCCTGCCCGTCGCCAATTGCACAGGCAGACGAACTGTCTATGCCCATGTCCTTTAATATTTTTTTAACCCAGTACCCCTTCCTGTCATATTCCACATTTATTAAGGTTTTCCCGGTAAGGAAGCCGCCTTTTGTAATTAATTCGTTTGACAGGGACATGTGTATTCCAAGCCCATCCCTTACCTTGTCAACGACAAAAGAAAGCCCTGTGGAAATTATTACCGTAAAGATCCCCATTTCTTTTAGCGCCGCCACCGTTTCTTTCGCGCCTTCCTGATAAGGTATCTGTTCTGCTATCTCTAAAACCTCACGCAATGCAAGCCCTTTCCACAGAAGAGCATCCCTTCTGCAAAACTCGCCGTAGTCTATCGCGCCCTCCCTGAATAGTTTTTGAAATTCATCAGCGTTGCTTTCCCATATATTCAGTTTCCTGTGTACATATTCCCAACTGCTTTTTATCTTTGTTAATGTACCGTCACAGTCAAAAAACGCTATTTTTATTGGCATTAGCTTTTATATCACCAAAAAATAAAAAAATCTATAAGACAAATCTGTATATTTAAAGCAGACAGAAGATCTATATATAGTGTATCATAATATTATTACATAAACTTCCAGGCAAAGCATTGCCCGAGATCAAAAGCAAGCGGTTTTTTGATAATGACTGACTGGGATAAAAGATACAGGGATGGTTTTTATGACGGGGCGCGCGACCCACATGATCTGTTAAAGAGATTCTGGCAGGTCATACCAAAGGGTCGCGTTATTGATATAGCAATGGGAAACGGGCGGGACGCAGCGTTTCTTGCAAACAAAGGGTTTGATGTGTATGGTATAGAAAAATCAATGGAAGCAATAAAAATCGCCGGGCAGGCAAAAAACAACGTATCGATAATTTATGGGGACGCCAGTCTCTTGCCTTTTAAAAACGATTCAGCAGAAGGCGTTCTTGTGTTCTATTTTCTCCTGAGAAACATTATGGAGGACATCGCAAACATCCTGAAAAAGGGCGGCGTAATTGTTTATGAAACATTTTTAAAAAGACAGAACGACATTGACAGATGGAGAAACCCGGATTTTCTTCTTGACGACGGCGAGCTAACTTCTTATTTTAGAAAGTTTGAGAACCTTTTTTATGAGGAAACCATCTCAAATTCGGGAGGCAAGAGAAGGGCGATAGCCAGGTTTGCAGGGAGGAAGATATGATTATAGAATGGGATCCGGCAAGACCTAAAAAGAAAACCACCCAGCTTATAAGAGAAACTCTCATCAACGGCGGAATTATAGCGTATCCGACAGATACGTTTTATGGCATGGGGTGCGACCTCTTCAACATAAAGGCCATAAAGAAGCTCTATATGATGAAAAGACTTGATGAAAAAAGGGCGTTGAGCATCATATGCAGAGACTTTAAGGACGTAAGCACATACGCCGTTATGAGCAACTTTGCCTTTGAAATTCTCAAAGGATGCCTTCCCGGGCCATACACGTTTATTCTCAAGGCAAGAAAGATCATGCCGAAGCTGCTCATGACCGTAAAAAAAGAGGTCGGGGTAAGAATTCCTGACCACCCGGTTCCTGTCGGCGTTGCCGACATGATAGACAGACCGGTAATAAACACCAGCGCAAGGCTTGCCGGGGGAGAACCCTTCACAGACCCGCGAGACATAGAAAAGTCATTCAAGGGAGGGGTAGACATAGTAATTGACGGCGGTATCGTGGTAAGCGACCCGTCAACCTTAATAAGCCTTGTCGAAGACAGGGTAGAGATACTGCGCGAAGGCAAAGGACCACTCAGGGGCTTTCTTCGGGGATAGCGCCGCTACCCAGGACCCCCTCCATAGACTCCTCAAAATCCCCGCCAAGCTCTTCGCCGAGTTCTTTCCCCATTTTTCTCACGGCACGTTCAATGCTTGAAGGGTCGTTCTCGTCAAGGTCCGAAAACCTGGATGGGCTCAGGAGTCTTTCCATCATCCTTTCTTCGCCTCTGGGAAGAGCTACACGGGAGATACGCCTTTTTACATCCTTGCTCCCGCAGATATTGCAATAGGGTGTAATGTCCTCGGTAGCCCTTAGCAGAAGAAAGGAAGATATTTTTTTGCATGTTTCACACCAATATTCATAAATGGGCATATTTAAACCTCATGTTCCGGCTTCTTTATCGCTTTTGGTAGGTTTGTCAGCTTCTGTTACCCAGCCCCCACCCATTGCTTTGTAGATATTAACGATAGCAATAAAATTGGCAGCACGGGTCTGCACCGCGCTCAGTTCGGCCGGAAAGAGCTGCTGCTGTGAGTTAAGCACCGTAAGATATGTCGTGTAACCTCCATTATATTGAAGATATGCCAGTCTCGAATATTCCTTGTATGAAGCAACGCGCTTCTCTTCGGCAATGAGTTGTTCCCCCAGTTTGCTGCGGGAGACAAGGACGTTCTCCATGTCGGCAAAAGCAGCTTGTACTGCCTGTTCATAAGCAAAGAGCGCAGCCTCCCGGCCGGCCTCTGCCTGTCTGACCTGACCAGCTGTGTTGCCCGCCGTAAAGATCGGTCCTGCAATGGAACCCCCGTAATTCCATGCTTTGCTTGGTCCAAGGAAGAGGTTTGACAAATCTTCGCTTGCTGCACCTGCGGTGCCGGTGAGGGAAATGCCGGGGAAGTATTGTGCTTTTGCGGCTCCGATCTGAGCGTTTGCAGCAATAAGGTTCTGCTCAGCCCGCAGAATATCCGGACGCCTCTCCAGGAGCTGAGAAGGAAGTCCTGCCGGAACAGGTGGCATGCCAAGCTCGGGAAGCCTCCTTCCACGCGGAACAGGTCCCGGATTACGGCCAAGCAGTATGGAAAGGGCATTTTCTGTCTGAACGATCTGTATCTCAATCTGCGGGATTGATACTGCCGCTGTTTCGTATTGTGAGCGTGCCTGTTCGAGGGTCATCCGGGATACCTGACCATATTTATACTGCAAGTCAAAAATCCTCACCGATTCGCCATAGGTTTTCAGAGTATCTCCGGCAATTATTAGTTGCTCGTCGAGGGCGCGCAACTGAATGTAAGCTGCTGCTACCTCGGCAGTGAGGGAAAGAACTATTCCGCGCCGTGCTTCAATGCTTGCCATCACGTTTGCCTGCGCTGCCTCGGTAAGGCGTCTGATCCGTCCCCAGAGATCAATTTCCCAACTGGCACCCCCCAGAGCTTGGAAACTGTTGAAAGGATTCTGCTGCGGTGCCGGAGTTATGTTGTTTTTCGATGATTGTTGCCGTGTCCCTGTTCCGCTGTAATTTATTTGCGGGAACAGATTTGACCTGGTTGTTGTCAGGATGCCGGCAGCCCTTTCGATATTTGCAGCGGCAATTTTCACACTTTTGTTGTTGGCGATCGCTTCGGCAATGAGTTTATCGAGCACGGGGTCATTGAATTGCTTCCACCATTCAACATCGGCCACACCAGGCGTTTCCATGGCTCCAAACCGGAAGGCCCGTGGAACATCAATTTCCGGGCGTCGGTAATCGGGACCAATCATGCATCCGGCAACAGAAACGGCAATTACAAAAAAGATCAGCATTTTATACATGTCTGCTCTCCTCTTTGTCGGATGTTCGGCCTTCGAGGGAATTTCCTCCAGTAGGCGATTCAGGCGATGGTTTGTCAGGAGGTGACCCGACCCCTTTCTTTCCCGAGCCTTCGGCAAATCTATCAAAGATATAGAAAAAAAGCGGCACGTAGAGCATTGCCAGCGTTGTCTCGCCGATCATGCCCCCCATGATGCCTGTGCCGATGGAGTGACGGGCATTGGCGCCTGCGCCGGTAGCAATGGCCAGCGGCAATACGCCGAGGATAAAAGCCAGAGAGGTCATTATTATCGGCCGCAGCCTCTGCTCACCAGCCTGTATCGTGGCTTCCATGATGGAAAGACCCTGCTTGCGCAGTTCAGAGGCGAAAGAAACACGGAGTACGGCGTTCTTGGCACCAAGACCGACCAGCACGAGCAGACCTATTTGAAAGTAAACATCATTCTCAAGACCGCGTATCCAGTTGAAAACCAGGGCACCGAGGATACCGAAGGGTATCGCGGTCATGACAGATCCGGGCATAACCCACGATTCAAACTGGGCTGCAAGAATTAGAAAGACAATAATAAGACCGAAGATAAAGGCAGACGCGGAAGTTCCTCCCGACTCTTTTTCCTGATAGGCCATGCCTGACCAGGCGAAACCGTAGCCCTGAGGAAGCACTTCTTTGGCAACTTCTTCCATCGCCTTGATTGCCTCTCCTGAACTATACCCTCCCGCGGCGCCACCAGTAACCTGGGCGGCCGGGAATCCGTTGAAGCGAGACATCAAATCCGGCCCTCTCACGTACTTTGTTTTTACCAATGCAGAAAGCGGTACCATTTCGTCCCGTCTCGATCTGGTGTAAAGTTTGGTAATATCTTCAGGGCTTCGCCGGTAAGGAGCATCGGATTGCAGAGTCACGTTCCATACGCGGCTATATTGGTTGAATTGACTTATCACAATGGAACCGAATTGGGCCTGCAAAGCGCTGTAAACATCTTCGACAGGCACGTTGAGAAGCATCGTTTTGGAACGGTCCACATCGGCCAGCAACTGCTGCGAGGCAGCGCGGAAAAACGAGTTCAGGCCGCTCAACTCCTTCCTCTTACTTGCGCTGACCAGAAACTGTTGTGTGATTTCGTAAAGTTGTGCCGGATCGCCGGCCGCCTTGTCCTGAATCCAGAATTCGAAACCGCCTGTTGTGCCGATACCGGGAATTGCCGGCGGCGCGATAAGAATAGTAACCCCTTCCTCGATCTTGTGCGCCTCAGCCATGACCATTCTTGCAACAGCGCCTGCATTCTCCTTTTTTGCGCGTGCCATTGAAGAATAGCGTTCTTTAAAATCATTGAGGGCTACAAAAAAGGTAGCCATATTGGTTTTGAACTGGCTGTCGAGAAGACTGAAGCCGTTAATGGTCGTTCTGTCGGCTACTGCAGGGTGTTTAGCAAATATTTTGTCCACAAGGCTTGAGGTTTTGATGGTTCGGTTCAGGCTTGACGAATCAGGCATGATAAGTGTTCCAATCAGATAACCCTGGTCTTCATTGGGTACGAAACTCGTAGGGGTATTAAGAAAAAGATGTACAAGCGCCCATATCAGAAAAGCCAGAAGTATGAAGGCTATCACCATCCGCTTGATCATAAGCACAACCGCGTTTCCAAAACCTACGGTGAAACGGTCAAATCCATGGTTGAACCAGTTAAAGAAACGGTTGAACCACCTAAAAATACCGCTCTTAGAGGGGGCGGTATGCTTCAGCAGCATAGCGCACATAGCTGGTGTCAATGTAAGGGCCACAAACCCGGAGAGCGCAACGGATATAACAATAGTAATGGCAAACTGCTTATACAATTGACCCGTGGTGCCCGGGAGGAATGCGGCGGGGATAAAGACAGAGGCCATTACAAGCACTACCGCAATCAGTGAAGTGCCTATTTCCTGCATAGCATTTATAGTGGCCTCCTTAGGACTCAAATGTTTTTTTGCCATATTTCGTTCAACGTTCTCCACCACAACAATTGCATCGTCTACCACCATTCCGATAGCAAGGACAATACCAAAGAGCGTCAACATGTTGATAGAAAATCCAAGGGCAAGCATACCTGAGAAGGTGCCGATCAGGGAAACAAAAATCGCTACCGTACATATGATCGTGGCGCGAAAACTCTGGAGAAAGAGGTAGACGACCAAAATGACCAGCAGAATCGCTTCAAAGAGGGTATGGACCACCTCCTCGATAGAAATCCTGACAAAATCGGTGGTATCCAAAGAGATCGTATAATTAATGCCGTCAGGCATTGATTTTTTCAATTCTTCCATAGTTTTTCGTACAGCCCTGGAAACATCAAGCCCATTAACGCCGGGCTGCTGGTAAACAGCTATGGGGGTTGCGCTGACGCCATTGACCCTGTTATCTTCAATATACTGTTTACGGCCCACTTCAGCACGGGCCACATCCCCGACCCTGACAATGGCGCTGCCGTCCTGACTTGCCTTTAGAATAATATTTTCGTACTGTTTCGGACTTGTAAAGGGGGCCTGTGTTACCACCGGGAAAGTCAATTGTACCTTGTCATCAATCGGTTGCTGACCTACCTGACCTGCTCCCCAGAGGGCGTTCTGTTTGGCTACAGCCTGCTGAATATCGGTTGTAGTAATTCCGAGAGAGGCCATCCTGTCAGGATTCATCCAGATACGCATGGCCTGATCGGCTACACCCCAGATCTGTGCTTCTCCTGATCCTTTCACCCGTTTGATAGCATCGAGTACATATATGTTGGTATAATTATCCACATACTCCGAAGTGTAACGGCCGTCCTTATTGATAATCGAAAGGATCATCAGGATGGTAGAAGACTTTTTCTGCACTGAAACCCCGTATTTTGTCACTATTTCAGGCAATTGGGGCAGCGCAAGATTTACCCGGTTCTGCACCTGAACCTGAGCAATGTCGGGATCTGTTTCAAGCGTAAAGTAAACGGTTAAAGTCAACTGCCCCGTATTGGAACACGTTGACGTCATATAGAGCATATTGTCAACACCGTTAATCTGGGCCTCGATGGGGGCTGCCACTGCATCGCTCACGGTTTTCGAGTCAGCGCCTGGATAGGCGGCTGACACCTGTATCTGTACAGGGGTAATAGAGGGATACATTGATACCGGTAGTAATTTCAATGAAACCAGGCCGGCAATAACTATAATAAGCGCTACAACTGTTGCAAAGATCGGCCGTTCTATAAAGAACTTGGAGAACATATCCTACCTCCCCTGCTTGCCGCTTTTAACAGCTCCCGAGCCAGTCTTTTTTTGATCAGGAATTGGAGTTATTGCTGCAGTAAGGGGCTTGGCTGTCACAGGCTCACCCTGACGAACAGCGAGGGTTCCATCGACGATTACCTGGTCGCCGGATATAAGCCCCTGGTCTATAAAGATGTCATCTCCGTACCATTCACCGATTATGACAGGCCGGAACTCGGCATTCCCTTCGTTGTTTATTACCCATACAAAGTGTCCCTTGGCCCCCTGTTGTACTGCCCGCTGCGGTATGAGGATTGCGTTGCGCCGGACTGCACCTTTCATACGGGCACGCACATACTGGTTGGGGCGCAATATACTGTTGGGATTTTTTACGCTTGAACGAATAAGGAAGGTCCCTGTTTTGGAGTTATAGGACGGAGCAGCGAAGGTAATCCGACCGGTTTGCGAAAAAATAGAACCGTCTACAAGGACAATCTCAACTTCATAATTCTCATTCTTTGGGGGAGTAATCTTCCCGTTGGCAATCGCATCACCGTATCTCTTCATATCGTTCTCCGAGATACTGAAGTTTACCCACATGGGCGACAAAACCGATACGGTCGTAAGCTGGTTGTTTAGTTGGCTGACAAATGCACCTTCCTGCACCATAGCTGCGCCACTGATACCGGTCACAGGTGAGGTAATAGTACAGTATGACAGGTTTAGTTCCTCCATTTGAAGTTGAGCCTTTGCCTGTTCCACTGCCGCTGCGGCCGATTCGTATGATCCTTTTGCATCATCAAGGTCCTTTTGCGACAGGGCGTTCTGTTCTGCCAGTGGTTTTACGCGCTCCAGATTCATGCGGGCCGTTTCATAGGAAGCCTTTTGTCTGGACAGTGAAGCAGCAGCAGCGTCTACCTGAGTTTTAAAAGGTTTCTTGTCCATGATAAAAAGAATACTTCCTTCCTTTACAACGGTGCCTTCCGTATAGACCCTCTTGTCAAGAAAACCATTCACGCGGGCACGAATCTCAACCTCATGAGAACTTTGTGTCTGTGCGACAAATTCGAAGATAACCGGTTTATCGCCGGGCACGATCTTCATAATTGTCACCCCTGCCGGAGGCCGGCCCTTGGGTTTGACGTCTTTTTTTCCGCAACCGCCCGGAAAAGAAAGGATGATCAATGCAACAGCGAGCATAAACATTGCATATGATGCGCGGCTCAAAAAATAAGAATTAAAGAATTTTGAACAGATCATTAAATCACCCCCATTTTTATGGATCGAAGCATGGCTGTTTCATAGGATTGCGGAGATTTTGAAAGTCTGATTCCCTTCCGGCCCGGAATTCCGTGCAGCCCGTTCCGGCAATAAGAACAGGTAATATATGCTGTAAAACCGACGGTTTTAAATAAAATCCTTTTCCCACTGCATTCACTTAAGGTTCACCACCAGAAGAGAATATGGTTGAAACAGGAATATGTTTTCCCAGACTGTTATATACTTTTTTAGTATACATTTAGGTGTTTCATTAAGGCAAGCACCTTTTTCAATATATTGTTCTTGAAGAATGTTAAATTGTTTTATATGGTTTTTACAATAGAAATTGGTCCAGGGATTATACACTGCCAATCATTTTTGATGACGATTACCTCTGTGCAAAACTTTTACCCCCCCTTTTTGTATTCCTGATTGCCTCTAAAGAAATCTTGATCTCTGCCAGTTCATTTTTTAATGCTGCATTTTCTTTTTCGGATGTTTCAAGCCTGTTTTCGATTACCGCCATTCTAAAAATTGAATCATTGGCAGAAACCCGTTCTTTCAGGCCTGTAAAATCTGAAACTTCAGCTTTTAACATGATTACCATTGTGCCAAGAGCCGCAAAAAGAATTATAAAAATAATCATATTGACAGGTAAATTTTTTGACATATGTTTTAATTTTTTGACAGTCCGGTTTTCTGCCGCCGGTTCCTTTCCCTGATATTTTTTCATTGTTTCTTTGCTGCTATGTATGTTGGACAGCAGTTCCTCAATATTGAGCGCCCGTTCCGCGGATTTTACCATATTGACCCCTCCATGTTATGTTGTTCTAAAAAACATATTTTGCAATTACCACGCCAAACTGATGAAAAAAGGATCGAATACCGCAATATTCTCAAAAAGAGGAATGAAAAAAGGAACATAAAAATAAACCCGCAGGGGAATTTTAGTATTTCTTTCCGGAAATGAGAGAAAATTCTCGCCATCAGGTGAAGACTTTAGTATGCTTTTGTTGTGGATATAATTTTTCATTGATTCTGATTTTTAGCCGGCAGCAGTTGACCCTTTTGCAAAGATGTTGAAATATAAAAAAGGAGGATGAAATGAAGATCAGGATGAACAGTTTTTTGGTTTTGTTTTCAATAATTATGTTGTTGGCGGGATGTGCAGGCGGGCCAAGGCCCATTGAAGGCCTTGAATCATCGTCAAAACTACAAGCCAGCGCAGAGTATCAGGATGCGTTGATCTATAAAAAAGATGGTGTTGATGGGAAAAAATATGTCAAGTTTCTCTTCGATCCAGTTGAAATTTATTCCGGGGCAGATGCACGATTTAATAATGTATCCGAAACAGACAAAAAAGTTATTGCCGATTTTATAAAAAGTGAGTTTACAAGGGTTATACAGGACAAATATCAGGTTGTTAATAAACCGGCACCGGACGTACTGCGTATCAAATTTACACTTGCAGGCATAGAACTGACAAAGCCCGTGCTGGCTACAGCAACACGTGTTATACCTGTCGGACTTGCATTGAATCTTGGCAAAAGTGCTGCCGGAATGAGCGGTTCGTTTATGGGGTCTGTTACCCTCGCAGGAGAATTTTATGACTCGGAATCCAACAGCCTTGTCTTTTCCTTTCTCACAAAAAGAGGCCCGAATGCCATGGATATTACAACCGTTTTGACAGGATTGGATGCGGCAAAAAAAGCCATTACCGAGATAGCTGATAAATTCAGAGATAGCATAGATGCGATTCAGAATAAAAAATTAAAATAATGCTTACACTCCCGCGGCCCCTATAGTCAATTTTTATTTACAAAAACAAGCCGCTGCGTTATAAATGCAAAGATGAGTGAGACGATAAAAAGTTATGCAAATTTGATATCACACAGAAAAATCGGCGAGCTTATCAAAGAACATTCCGAAAACAAAAAAGATATACGAGACATTGCAAAACGCGAGATCAAATGGAACAAGACCCTTAACATGCTCGACCTCGGATGCGGGTACGGCTGGTTTGAAGAGGTGCTGGAGAACAGACTCGATCTTGTTACCGGCATTGACTGTCTTGATGAAAATAAGGCAGGATTTTTAAAAGCAGCTAAAAGAATCGCAAAGAAAGCAATGTTTGAGAAGCTGCAGTTGCCCGTTCCTATTGAAATGCCCTCGAACTCCTTTGATTTGATCGTATCAGCATACTCACTCTATTTTTTTCCGGAAGCAATACCGGAAGCAAAGAGACTCCTCTGCCCGGAAGGGGTATTTCTTGTTATAACTCACAGCGAATCCATGCTCAAGGAAGGAGAAGATTTCTTTGATTTCAAGAACTTAAGAGAGGTTATCAAGCATTTTTCCGCAGAGAACGGCGAGACCATTTTAAAAAGGTATTTCAGCAGGGTAACATCGATTGATTATCCGAACGCGCTTCTATTTACAAAAAACGATAGTGACCATCTTGCACGATACATAGATTTTAAGAAGGAATTTATATCAAAGGATGTCGACCCGGCACTTGTCAGGGAAAAGATGCTGGAGGAGCTGAAAACAAAGGGCAGTGTGAAACTTAATAAGGATGACAGGATTTTTATAGCGAAAAAATGAAGACCAAACTTTTTTGCAGTATATGCGCGAGCCCTCTTGACAAAGATGTACTTGAAGGCAAGGAAAGACAGTTGTGCAGGAAATGCGGGGAGATATTTTATGAAAACCCTTTGCCTGTAGCAGCTGTTATTCTTTTGAACCATAGCCGGGAAATACTTCTTGTAAAGAGAGAAAGAGAGCCATCCAAGGGCATGTGGTGCCTTCCCATAGGGTTTGCTGAAATAGGGGAAAGCATAGAAGACGCAGCACTCAGGGAACTCAAGGAGGAAGCCGGCGTAGAGGGAAAGATTGTCCAGCTTGTACATGTAGGGTCAGAATATAATTCCTTTTACGGTGATGTCCTTGTCGTGATATTTGAAGTAGAAAAAACAGGCGGAGAGGAAAAGGCAGGCGATGATGCGATGGACTGCCGGTATTTTCCGGTCATGAATCTCCCGAAGCTTGCCTTCGGTTCTCAGGAAAATGCGATCCAGAAGTTTATCGAACTCAAAAGAGATCTCTGGAGCATGCGGGACTCCTTCGATACTTTTATTGAGGGGACAATACATAACAAAATTGTCTATCCCGGCAATCTTCTTTCCGACGAGCTTGTAAATATTGTTCAAAGCAATTCAAAAAAGATTATCGAACTCTGGTTTGACGAGATATCTTCGAACCCGTCTACAAAAGCGTATCGGGGCTTTGATAAAAACGAGCTGTCCTCGAGCGCCATGTTCATAATAGGTCAATTCGAGGCGTGGCTGAAAGGGACAAAGAACGAAAACGAGTATAAGACATTTTACCAGGGGCTTGGGTTTAAAAGACAAAAAGACGGCATCCCCCTTGAAGATCTTATAAGCTCTCTGAGCCTGCTAAAGAAACATATATGGATGTTTACATATGCTCTCGGGGTATGGGATAAAATGGTTGATATCTACCGCATGTTTGAGCTTGGCGAGAGGCTCGTCTATTTTTTTGATAAAGCGGCATTTTATACTGTCATGGGCTATAACCGGAAGCGGCGGGATAATGAATAAGCCCGACAGCACAACAGGTAAAACAACAGCCCTGATAATCACTGCAATGTCCGCCTTTCTTACACCTCTTTCTCTCGCAATGGTTAATATAGCACTGCCTTCTATCGGGAAAGAATTCTCCATGGATGCCATTTCTTTAAGCTGGGTGGCGACAGCGTACATCGTAGCCTCCGCAATTTTTCTTGTACCCTTCGGAAGACTGGCAGATATATACGGGATGAAGAAGGTTTATTTTATCGGCATATGCATTTTTACTCTTAGCTCGTTTTTTATGGGTATTGCCGGTACGGCCACGGCGCTTATTGTTCACAGGGTTATACAGGGAATCGGCGCCGCCATGCTCTTCGGCACGGGCGTGGCCATACTCAGCCATGTCTTCCCCATAGAAGAGCGCGGCAAGGTTCTGGGCATCAATGTGGCGGCTGTCTATCTGGGGCTGTCTTTCGGTCCTTTTATAGGCGGAATACTGACGCAGCATCTTGGCTGGAGAAGCACATTTTTTGTGAATGTCCCCCTGGGATTAATAATCATTATCTCCACTTTGTGGAAGCTTAAAGGAGAATGGGCAGATTCCAGGGGAGAGAAATTTGATGTTGTCGGGTCTCTTATATATACGACCATGATCTTTGCCGTCATGTATGGTTTTTCCCATCTTTCCTCTTTTTCCGGTGTTGTGATCATTGTTGCCGGACTTGCCGGAGCAGCACTTTTTGTTTACTGGGAAGGGAAAACGACGGCCCCTATCATTAATATGAAGCTTTTCAAATCGAACAGAGCGTTTGCGCTCTCAAATCTGGCTGCCCTTATAAATTACAGCGCCACCTTTGCGGTAGGTTTTCTTTTAAGCCTCTATCTTCAGTATATAAAAGGTTTCGGCCCACAAGCAGCGGGTCTTGTGCTTGTGTCCCAGCCCATTATGCAGGCGGTATTTTCGCCCTTTGCCGGAAGGATTTCCGACAGGGTGGAGCCAAGGATTGTTGCATCTACGGGAATGGCGCTTTCGGCGCTGGGACTTTTTCTGTTTGTTTTTATCTCCAATACAACCCCGCTCTGGTTTATTATTATGAGTCTGGCCATATTAGGTTTTGGTTTTGCCTTTTTTTCATCCCCTAATGTAAATGCGATTATGAGCTCTGTGGAGCGCAGATTTTACGGGATAGCCTCATCCGTGCTTGCCACAATGCGTCTTTTAGGGCAAACCTTCAGCATGAGCATAGTTATGCTGATTTTTTTGTTGTATATCGGCAGAGTTGAAATTCTTCCAGCTCACTATCCGTATTTTTTGAAAAGTGTCCGTGCCGCCTTCATCTTTTTCGGCACACTGTGTGTTGCCGGAGTGTTTGCTTCTCTCTCACGGGGTAAAGTCCGCCGCGATCCGGAAATTGAAAAGACAGGAAGGTAAACCTTCATTGTATTTATCGTCCCGCAAATCATGTTTGTTTTAAGCGCTATACCATTTTGGATTTATAGATAGAACGAGATAAAGAAGCTATATGATTGAATGCGAAACGGTATTATTTTCTTAGAAAAAGTTCCGGAAGGATCAGGGAAAGCTTGGGCACATAGGTGATAACAAGCAGGCACCCTATAAACAGCAGGATAAACGGTAATATGGCCCTTCCTATTTCAACGAGCGAACGCTTCATAATTGCCATGGAAACGAACAGATTAAGCCCGAAGGGGGGCGTTAAGAAACCGCACTCTATATTTATAATCATGATAATACCGTAATGAATGTAGTCTATGTCATACCTGTTAAGTGTTTCCATAAGGATAGGAGAGATAACTATGATAGCGGTAACAATATCCATCAAGCCTCCGATAACAAGAAGCACACCGTTTATTGCAAGGAGAAACAGCCATTTGTTTTGAATATTTGCGATGATTATCTCCGCGAGCTTTACGGGAATCTGTTCCACCGTCAAAAGCCATATAAAACTCATGGCACAGGAGAGTATAAAGAGAAGACAGCCGGAAAGTATTGCCGAATCCCTGCATACGACAAAGAGTTTGCTTATCTTTAATTCCTTATATATGAAGATTTCCACAAAGAGTGCATATACAACGGATACCGCCGCCGCCTCGGTCGGCGTGAAAACCCCCCCGTATATACCTCCGAGTACAATGACGGGCAGGAGCAATGCCCAAACCCCGTCTTTGATAATAATCAAACCTTCCCTGAAGGTGTAATGTATGCTTGAACGCCAGGCATGTTTAGAGGACATATAATATGAATAGCCCATGAGGCAGCACCCGATGAATATGCCAGGCAGAAAACCTGCCATAAACATCTCTGCAACAGAGACATTCATCACAAGGGCATAGAGGATCATGGGAATGCTCGGCGGTATGAGGATGCCGAGGGAACCGGACGAAGTAAGCAGTCCGATGGAAAAACGCTCTCCATAGTCTTCTTTAATAAGGGCCGGCATCATGATGCTCCCGATTGCTATGACTGTTGCAGGAGACGAGCCGGAGATGGCGGCAAAGAACATGCAAGCCATGACAGAGGCCATGGCCAGCCCGCCTGTAAACCTGCCTACAAAAAGCTTCATCACATTTACAAGTCTGTTTGAGATTGCCCCTTCGGCCATTATATTACCGGCAAGGATAAAAAAAGGCACACCGAGGAGCACGAAATTGTCAAGCCCATTGAACAACTGTTGTATAAGTGATGCAGGGGGGGTATGGGCAATAAAAACAAGATATACTGAAGTCGTAGCTGCCAGAAGGAGCGAAATAGGCATGCTGAGAGCAAGAAGTGCAAAAAAGCATAAAAGAACGATAGTCAATGTCATCTACTATTTTTTCCTTACCCTTTCAAAAGGTTCGCCCCTTAAAAAACCATTAAAATGTCTGTACGACAATGTAAAAAACCTGAATGCCATCGTTATCGAGAAAAGAGGAATCGGTATATAAGGTATAAACATAGGCAGCTGCATTGCAGGACTTTTTACGCCAAACGATTTTAATGTGAGAATATGCTTGAATCCGTAATACACAAAAAAAACGGCCATAACAGCCGAGATAAAATAAGCGGCTGTTTTAAGGAGATGACTTATTTTGTCCGGGCAGTATTCTGTCAGCGCCTCCATGGAAAAATGCGTCCCGTACTTTACCCCTATTGCTGCCCCGAGATAGGTTGAGAAAATAATGCAAAAAACCGTGTAGAGGCCGTGGGAAAGGCAAAAGCCCAGGGCGTTGATGTTGTCATATTGACACCTGCGGAAAGAGCAGCTTTTAAAACGGCCGTTAAACCCGTTCATGAAAAGTACAGGGGGGTTTACGGCCCTGAATGGTATGATTTTTATATAAATAAGATAGATTTTTATTCAAAAAAGAAATGAACCGCCCCGTGACAGGCGGACGGAACATCAAAGACGAGACAACAGTATGAAACGATTTCGAAGCAAGCTTCGAGACATTAAACAGCGGGGCAAATAAACCGTGTGCAAAAAGCATTATGTATAATTC
>Ga0351956_1097_pt1 | contig 14091 bp, 16 predicted proteins | sample TotcelT113001L13_FD_205809 | JGI IMG/M metagenome (GOLD analysis project Ga0351956, IMG submission 205809) | Enriched cells from coal bed in the Powder River Basin, Montana, United States - Total cells T11 rep3 HSBNCT.T11.300.1.L13 ...
TCATACCCTACAACGAATCACCGTACGCTGATTTTAAAGCGCCCACAGACAGAACAATAGAAGAATTTCATGCTTATCTGCTGAGCAAACACTTCACCGTTATTGTGAGGGATTCCAGGGGAAAAGATATTGCCGGGGCCTGCGGACAGCTGGGGATGAGGTACTTAAATGAAAATCATAAAAACAAAAAAGGTTAATTGTTGTTTCAATTTGGGCGTGTCGAGCTTCTGAATATCGCCCTCCCCTTTTCCTCCCCTTCCCTTAAGGGGAGGAGTAAAGCGGATACCCTGCTGCTTGCAGCAGGGTCATTAATTTGGAGGATGGAATGGATGATATGTTACCCACATACAAGGGCTCTTTTTTCTGCGATCTCGACAGGAAAGACGGATTAAAACTGAAGATGTACCATAAAGACGACAAGGTATATTGCAATTTCCATATCAATAACAGGTTTGAAGGCTACAGGGATGTTTTGCATGGGGGAATGATTTTCGGCATCCTGGATGTCATTATATGGTATGCCATATTCATGGAGACAAAAAAGATATGTATGACCCGGCATGTTGAAATGGAATTTGTAAAACCGGTGATGTGCAATTCGTCATATGTAGCCAAAGGGAAGATTTCAAAGGTTAAGGGCAGGAATTTCCACGCGTCTGCCTGGGTAGAAGATGACAACGGTGATATTTGTGCAAAAGTAAATGCAGTATTCCGTGAGACAAAAGATCTGTCTGTCAGCGATTTTATAGAAAGGATGGACTTCAGCCGTATATCGCCGGATATGAAGGCATATTTTATGTCTCTGTTAGAAACTCATACCAATTCGGATTCATAGACAGCACCGGGGGTGCCCGGGCAACAAGGAGGAGCCTGCCCGCTCTGCGTGAGGACAGGCGCGAGACCCGGAAATAGCGGAGTGTAAAGACGAGGCAACAAAGTTATATGCTTGAAGGCGAATTGTTATCAATCTTAGGATATTCTTCATACAGTTCCATTTCAATTGTCTGAATCAATCGCTCTATACCTTCATTTTTTTTGCATGATATGGAGACTGCCCGGTAACGGTTTTCTATACGATCAAGAAATGTCCTGTCAATCCTGTCGATCTTGTTAAAAACAACAAACAATTTTTTCTCTTTCAAATTTAATTTTGTAATAAGTTCTTCCACAACATGCATTTTCTCTTCGAAGTCGGATGAGCTTATGTCCACAAGATGCAACAGGATGTCAGCATCTTCCAGTTCTTCAAGGGTGGCAATGAAGGCCCTGAGAAGCACTTCGGGAAGGTCTTTAATGAAACCAACCGTATCTGTTACAATTATGTTTTTCCTTTCAGGGTATTTTATAAGCCTCGTTGTGGGATTTAACGTACTGAAAGATTTGTCTTCTGTCTCAACGTTGCTTTTTGTAAGCAGGTTGAGCAACGTTGATTTGCCTGAATTAGTATACCCGACAATTGATACAATAGGTATGCGCGAGCCTCTCCTTCTTTCCCTCTTCTTATCACGTATTTTTCGTATCTCTTCAAGTTTCTTTTCCAGAAATGAGAGTCTTGCCCGTATCCTGCTCTTATTCACCTCAAGTTTTGTCTCGCCGGGACCCCTGGTGCCTATTCCTCCGGTCAATCGTGAAAGAGCGGTGTTTTTCTCTGCAAGACGAGGAAGGATATAATTAAGCTGTGCAAGCTCTACCTGGATCTTTGATTCATTAGTATTTGCCCGTTGGGCAAAAATATCGAGTATCAACTGATTCCTGTCAATAACCTTCAATTCTGTCAGGGCTGAGATATTCTTTATCTGTCCGGGGGTCAATCCCTCGTCAAAAACAAGGAGGTCTGCGCCCTGCTGACGGCACTTCATGATTGTTTCCTCTAACTTACCCTTGCCGATAAGGTACTTTGGATGCAATTCCTTGGGCCTTTGTATTGCCGTATCCAGTACTGCTATCCCTGCAGAATAGCAGAGATCTTTTGTTTCAGCTATATTTTCTTCAACATCCTTGTGCCTGCCGGGCATGACAATACAGACAAGGACAGCCTTTTCCCTGTCTTCACCAAGCGTATGAAGACTCCCCCTGGCCTTAACAAATTCATGTTCAAGCTCGTTTACAAACCCGATGAAATCAATTTCAAGGTCTTGCATGTACATGGGACCGATAAATTCCCATGCCTTTCCTTTTTTATCTTCCGGCATAAGATGACCGATATGTATCATCTCTGTTGACTCGCCTCTCCTTTCGGTGATAACAGCAACAAGATCAAGCTGTAATATAGCAAGTTCGGTTAAGTCTTCTTTTGAAAGAAGCTCCCCCTCTAAGTGCGTATGGATAAAGCGTACCCCTCTGAATCTTTCCCGGCCAACTCTCTCAGTTAAGAGCGGAGGCATTCCAATCCTTCCTTTCTCTCCAACCACTACATATTCAACAACACCCCGCCTGTTTATAACAAGGCCTACCTGTCTCGATATCTCCTTCGAGATTTGCATCATGTTTTTTGCTGTGTCAAAGGTAATAATCTGTGAAGGCTCTATTCTTTTGGTATATAGATTGAGCAGTCTTCTTTTTATAAGGTGGTTAAGCCCCTGTGTGTTGCCGTAGAGTTCTATAGTCTTCCCCTTTTTAGCTCATAGCTGATAGGAAAAAGCAGCTAAAAACTTTAAAACTATGAGCCATCAGCTATGAACCATGAGCTACTACGTATTTTCAATCAGTTCCCCGTCTATCTCTACAGATACAGAGAATTTTACACTGTCGAGGAGTATCATCACACGATCCTTGCCTTCCAGTTCCTTTTCAAATATCCCGCTTATACCTTTAAAAGGTCCGTCTTTGACCAGAATCTTCTCGCCTTTTGCAAACCGTTTCTTTTCAAGTGTTGCCACACCTTCTTCAAGCCTGTCCCTTATAAAGGCTATCATCTCATCCTTTACAGGAACAATCTTGCTGCCAAAATGTACGATCGTCTTCACGCCTCTCGTGTACTTTATAAGGTGAAAATCGTCTACAGGATGAAACTTTGCAAAGATATATCCCGGAAACATCTGCTCAATCACATAAATAAATTTACCTTCCTTATACTTTTTCAGTTTAAGTTTAGGGGCAAGAACTTCTATGCCTCCGCTTGAAAGATTGTTTGCAGCCCTGTCCTCGTTTTTTGATTTAGTATTAACAACAAACCATCTCTTCATACAGTCCCCTTCATTATATTACCACTCATTATCAGTTAAAATACACAATTTTGCAAGCCAAATGAATGCCTTTAAGTCCATCATCCAAGGTTTAACCTCGGATGATGGACTTCGCTGCAGCTTTCATTCGATGCCATTAGTCCATCTTCCGCAGTTTGCTTCAATTTTCCATAAAAGATGACAGTATTTCTTCAGAAAGCCGAAGAACATCAGATCCTTTGACGTCCTTTTGCCTGCAGGGGAGAAAGAGTGCGTCAGGCATAAACCGCGCAATGTAAACATCAGGAAGATATGTGTGTCTGTGAACTGCATCTACAGGGTAAGACCTTTGCGGTTTTCTAAAAGCAAGTATTATGTGTCGAATTTAATGAACAACCCTGTAGTAAGCTACATGGTTGTTCATTAGCAATATGTTATTTAACAATTTCAAACAACTGCAAAGACATTAGCAGTGGGCAATCAATCATCTTTAAGCCCTTTAGTTTTTCGCCGACGGCCGGACTCAGCATATCGAGATTCGCTGTTATGGCTATGAATATGCCGATGTCTTTAAAATAGAAGAATTGCGATTTGAATCCGGATATTGCGCCGGCCTTTCCGGGAACGGTCTTGCCGTCAGGTGCTATAAGGGTTTCGAGACAATAGCCGTATGTAATGCCAATCGGGCCGGGGGTTATATAGTCCCGGCCGTCGTTCAATTTAGTGGTAGCGAACATTTCGTCGATCGATTCTTTTTTGAGAATTTTTCCGGGTCGGAAAGCGTCCCTGAGTTTGAGAATGTCGATGACATTCGACATAATGCCGCCGCTTCCAAAGGGAGCGAGTGTACTGGCATATTTGGCGTTTTGCGTTTTACCGTCCACGGTCATATATCCCGATGCCCGCTTAGGGACTATGATGCGGTTGCCGACGAACATCGTGTGCGTCATTCCGAGAGGACCGGCAATATTTTTCTGGAGAAAATCATTATATGTCATCCCGGATACTTTTTCGACTATCATCGCAAGAAGGATGCACCCGGAGTTGCTGTACTGAGCGTTTGTGCCGGACTCGAAATCAAGTTTCAGGGGCTTCAATATTGCCACAATCTCTTCCGGTTGCCAGTCCTTCATCTGGTTTGAGTAAAACGGCTCAACAGCAGTTATGGACTGGATCCCGGAAGTGTGCTGCATGAGGTTTTTGATTGTTATTTTTTCCCAGGCACCGCAATCGGGGAAATACTTCGTGATTTTATCATTTACATCGAGCTTTCCCTGTTCTTTTAAAAGCATTATAGCGATGGCAGTGTGGGTTTTTGAAAGCGAACCGATCGGGAATATCGTGTCTTTTTCCACAGGAGCATCGTATTCGATATTTGCCTTTCCGTAGTATTTTTCGATGACCTTGCCGTCCGGCATCGAAATGGCTATAGCCAGGCCGGGTATCTTCATATTGTCCATGTACAAAGCGGCTGTCTCGTCGATCATATTTCCGGCATCTTTTTTGGAATCTTCAGCGAAAACCCGGTTGACTGATAAAAGTATTATAAGTAATACAATAATTCCTGAAATATATTTGAATTTTTTCACTTAAAATTCCTCCTGTATAAAACGCATTAATAGATCTAACATATTATCTTTGAAAAAGACTTATTTTATAGATTTTTGTTTTTATTATAATTAATTGATAATCCATTGCTTTTCTCTGTTGCAAGTAGATGAAGAAAAATGTTGGGAATAATGGTGATCAAATTGTTATGCTTGACGGTTGATACGGTAATTTCCCTTATATTTATGGCTGCGGGTCCTTGTCGAATATGTCTAAGCCCTTGATGTCTCCCCCGCCAAACCGGGTCATGGTCTGCGCGGCAACGGTCAATCCTTCCCTGAGATAAGTCCCGTCAATACCTGGAACAGCGTAGGAATAGAAAAGAACGTTGCGCGTATCATTCCTCACTTTTGTTTTTTCATCTGCCCCCTGGCAAAGTACACAAATGATGTCCTTTTCGTCCCGGAGCAAAATTTCTCCTTCTGTGATTATGAATTGGCGACCTCCCATTCCAACACTTGTCTCCCCTCCCCGGGCTACATCGAGCATGAGCCTGCCCTCGATCCGATCATAATCAGTGACCGCCACTAGGATACCGGCACACATCTCAGCCATAAAGTGGGCATCGACCATGAGGTTATACCTCGGAAACCCGCTGTGGATTGCTCTATTAAGATGCTGAGGCAGTGGGCACTCAAACCCGAAGCTCCGGAAAAACCGATCATAGACATCGATACGCTGAGAGATAAGAGAAAGTGATTCCCGCTTTCTCATTCTTCGCAGGAGATTTCGCTTGTATTGATCAAATTCTGTACTGTCGCTTAAGGTACGGCATTCTGAAATGAGTGTCAATCCAAATGCCACACCCGGGTACATGACTTTATAGGCAGACGAGATTGAAAAGTCTATCCATCCTGCCATCTCATTTTCTTCCACTTTAGACCTCGTAGTCAAAAACACTTTTCATGCAACTTTAGCACAAGATCGCAAATACGTCTACGGCCATTTCTATTTATATTATTGCACGATTAAAGAAATGTTGAAGATGTGCACCAATCCCCTTTCTTTACCTATGATGTCTATAGCCATCATGGTAACCATGTCCTCTTCCTTTGTAGTAACCATGGTATCGAGGTTTGTAATAGCCATTATGCCAGGGTTTATAGTTATAGTATCCATTCACAGGCGAAGCATAGTAAGGAGATGGACAATAGGTACCGTAAGCACTATAGGGAGCAGCAGGAACAACCGCACATCCTGCCAATAAGGCTAATGCAAGTACGATCATTATTGTTTTCATCGGGGGTCCTCCTCCTCAGTCAAGGGCCCAGTGTCATACCTCCTGGACCATTCTTTCCGGATTAGTCCATATGTTTTTCGAGAACTTGTCCGGCTGTACAGTTTATTAAGCAATATTAATACCATGAACACTTGTTCTAAATAAATTGAAATCATTGGACAAAACATCCGTCAAACCAGGAGCTGCCGACATTTTTGTCATTTTCAGAAGAATGCCCGACAACAATGTCGAAAAATAGCCGGAATAAAAAAGAAGATCAGGAACTACGCTTTGAAAGCAAGCACATTCAAGAACCTTTTTAATTGCCAGAAGTAAAAACGTGAATTGTGCCCTGACTATTCAATGCAATAATAAAACAACAACGCCTCTTTCTTGCGGATCCCGTTTGTTTCTTCATTGTCCATGTTCTGACTGCCACTGCCATATCGGAAGGGATTATATCATGTTACCCTGTCTTTGTTGATAATCTTGCCTTCCATGAAACCATCTTCATCTGCAAAGCAGAAACTTTTATTGTCTGTGTCAATAATGCTCATTACCCCGCGGTGATTTGAAGGTTCCATGCAAAACTCCAGCTTCACAAATATTTATCCAGGGTGGCGGCGTTGCCGTCAATGAACATGACCGGCAGTTCATCAAGATCGCTTTTAGAACCTTCCGTTGTTAACCGGATTTCTCCTGTTTCCTTGCTTCTTTCAGCAATGATAACGCCACGCAGTGCCCAGGGTGACAGCCCTTCAACAGGCTCATCGGTTATGATCAAGCCACAGCCGCCGCCTGGAGCGACCACCTGCCTGTATACTTTCCCGGCATCAGTATCTGTGTGCAGGGTTCCCTCCTGTCCGGCAAGGCAGATTCTGTTGCCGTGGATGTGAAATTTGCATGTAATTTTAAATTCTTTACTGTTGTCGATAACCAGGTAGGCATTGGTGCCATCCGGCAAATCAGGGTATCTATTCATCGTCGGTGCTGTTATTCTCTTTATTCTGATTTCCATATTGAATCCCCTAAATGAAAACTTTTGAGCAGGGGACTCCGACAGCATTTTTTGTTACCCGTCCCGGGCTCTATTGTCCTAATGCTATCAAAGAGCGGGATCAAATACAAGGAGGAAGATGACGAACTCAAATCCTTTTCATCCGTTTTACAACATGGAAAATTATATAAATAGTCAATATTATGGATATTTTATCATGAATTTCAATGAATGTTTTTCTAAACAACATAGCATCTGACGATGCTGCTCCATTTACTAATCCTGCGAACCAGGCTATATAACCGGTAATAGCAGTTAGAATAAAAATAACAGATAGAATTATGGTTTGCTTATTTTTTGAAATCAACTTTTTTATAACAGTGATTTTGTACCATTTCCAATGGGAAATGATGTGGAACAATGTCAATAATGAAAAAAATACGATTGATAATTTGTGAAAAAATGACCAGTTGTTGTAGGTTAAACCCCATGTTTCCACTGCCGGCGATATTCCTCCCATATGATATTCCAACTGAATAACAAAGCCTGTCAATATTGTTGTCAAACTTACAATAATCAGGCCGATATTAATCCCGGTGTTCCGTTTCATAGTAAAACCTCCTGTAATCTATCATCAATAATATGGGTTTTTCAAATATGTCGGTAACTTTTGTTAATTCTACTATTTCTTATGCGGCCCCTTATTCTGCTTAGTGATACAGGGGTTATGCAATTTCCCCATCCCTGAGGAGAACCTTTTTTCGGGAAATTTCCTGCAGTTAAGATACTTCTCTACTCTGTCCCAACAATGTTTGAATTGGGGAAAGTGCATTATAATATCTTCTCTGATTTCCTGGTTCACAGTGATTACTCCTCTGGTTCATATCCCCCCGAATCTTGCTTCGGGACGGTTTTGTATGTTTGTCCTGCCTTTTATGTCCCGACGGTAGCCGCAGGGTAGTTCATTATGTAATATTAGATATTTATTAATAATGATACTTAATTGAAGTTCTGAATTCAAATAAAACAAGATCGAGGAAAACAATAAGGACGGACAGCCTAAGTCGAGTGTTTCCCGGCTTGTCTTGAATGCAACGCTTCAAACGGCAATTGATCATTTTACCTGCTAATTTAAACTTGAAAATGAATCGAAATTGTTGGAGAATTTGGACAAGTGAACATAGAGAAGATCGTCTTACACCAGGATTGCAACAAGACGAAATCTCTATCCTTTTCGAGGACCTTTTGGAAGATAAGAAGCAAACTCCCGAATCATCGCTGGAATACCTGAAGGAAGCAGAAGTGGGAGAGTGGGGCCCGGTGGTTCAGCCAGAGGCGACAGCTTCAGCCTGCTTCATGGCTGGTGAGCCTGTAGAGACATTTGTCGGCAGAGAGAGGAATCTCGAAGAACTTCACCAAATCATAACAGGCCGCGGAGCAGGAAATGTAACATATGTAACGGGGACAGACGGCATCGGCAAGACAGAATTTGTCTGCATGTATGCAAAGAGGTATGAGGCCGAATACCCTGCCGGAATCTTCTGGGCCTCCATGAGAGGCAATACGTGGCTGGAAGAGGCACCGAAAATCTTTGCAATGCTTTACCCCGAAGTAGAAATTACCCCCTTTCCAGACAATGCGAAGGCAAAGGATGAGATCTGCAGGCAGCTCAACCGGAAGGAGGCCCTGCTTGTGATCGACAATGTCAATGAGGCTGATGAGATCATAATACCGGACTGTTCGGTCCTTGTGACGACAAAAGAGAGAAGGGTCTTCGGTATAACATCTCGCATGGCTATCAAAGAACTCGACCGGCTTTCAGAGGATGATGGTGTAAAACTTCTTGTGAAAGTTTTGGGTAAGATCAGGGTTACACTGGACCCCTCCGGGACATCCAGGATCGTAGAGATCTTTGGAGGTATACCGCTGGCCCTTGATATCGCAGCCCATCACCTTGAAGCCGTCCCTGATCTCAGCCTCTCTGATTACATAGGTCAAATCCAGAGAAAGATTGAGGAATTGAAGCTAAAAGACAGAGAAGACAAATACGTTGCTGTCTCTCTGGAACTGAGTTTGAAGCAGCTTGAAGGTGTTCCTCACGGGGCAGAATGCATAACACTCTTCGAGGCTGCCGGTGTCTGCGCTGAGTCAGGTTTTACATCCCTTACCCTTGCGGAAACCGCCGGTCTTGACGGAATAGATCGAGGAGTCTTAGAAGAACTTCACCGCCGTTCGCTCCTGAAATTTGACCGGAAGTCCTTACGCTATAGTATGCACCCGCTTCTGCGGCAGTTATCTGAGGCAAGGCTCCGAATGGACGAGAGCAGGGAACTCCTTTACAAAGAAAACTGCTGCATGCACTTCCTGCATTTCTCTCAGGCACACAGCAACAGCCCGGAAGTGCTTGTTTCTGAAAGGGATGGATTGTGGCAGGCTATGATCCAGACCTGCCAGACAGGGAGGGCGGATGAACTGCTTCCCGGGTTCCTGGAGTGTCTCGTCCAGCCGTTTCGACAACTAACCGCCGGCAATGACTATGAGGGGGCTTTCCGGTATCTCATGATGATAGGTTTAATAAATGTTAATAACCTTTGGCTGGTAAATTATCTGGATGCTATCCTTCAAATTCTTGTTAAGAATCAGGCCGCCCTGCAGAAGTCCTCCCAGGCCTGTGTTTTTACGAGTCTTGGCAGTGTCAATATTTATCTTGGTGAGTGCCGCAAAGCCATAGATTTTTTCGAGAAGGCATTGGAAATACACCGCCAAATAGGAGATTTACAGGGAGAAAAAAGCGATCTCAAAAATATAGGCAGCGCCTGTGCAGATCTTGGCGACTATCGCAGGGCCATTGGTTTTTACGAGAAGCAACTGGAGATAACCCGCCGTACCGGTGATCTACGGGGTGAGGGCAATGTGTTTAACAGCATCGGCATTGCATATGCAGAACTTGGTGAGTACCACAGGGCCGTTGGTTTCTATGAGGAGGCACAGGAAATGTATAATAAGATTAGGGAGCCACGAGGCGCTGGCAATGCACTTGCCAACATGGGTATTGCCTATGCGAAAATGGGTGCGCAAGAAAAAGCCCATAAATGTTTTGGGGCGAGCAACGTCATCTTTCATGGTCTGGGACTTAAGCATGTGTCGGCAAAGATTGAGGAGATGATGCGGGATGCTGAGTACTGGCTTTTGAGAAAAGGCGTATATGTACATGAAAGACTGACGGAAAATAAACGGGATGTTTTTAAGAAATTGCAGCCATCTAACAAAAATATGAGGAAAATATAGGAAATGGCGAAAGAACACATCAGTAAAAAACCCTCTTTTTCTGAGCGATGCAGGAGGTGATATAAATGAGCATAACGTTATTTCTTTCAGCTAATCTGAGTCGCGTTGCAAAGGGCACGGAAGGGTTTGAGGTCGATGGCGGGACAGTCGGCGAGTGCGTCGGCGAACTTGTCAGCCTCGTCCCGGCGATGAGAAATGCCCTCTTTTATGATTCACGGCTCAACACGAATGTTCATGTGCAGGTTAATAAGGAGAATATCGATGGAGGGGAGCGTTTGACAAAAAAAGTAAAAGATGGTGATGAGATTCGTATTATGCTGAAAGGGCACTGATGAGGCGGCGGCGCTGATGGCTAGTTTAGCCATCCCTACTGCCCCGGCTTTTGCTGTGAACGTTCTTGCTGTAGCAATTGTGGCTGGATACCTCGTCGAATGTCTGGTATATTAAAACAGAGTCTGTCGTGGAATGTATACAGCTCTTTCTGCCGAACAAGGCCGGTACAACAACAATTGAGGAGGTGATAATATGGCACATTTCAAAGTGGGCTGAATAGACTGAGGAGATGATTATACACCGCCGGCAGTTAGTTGGCGAATGCTGAAATTTATTGATGATACACAGATCAGTGTCTTCGGTCTGGACGAGATAATGGCCGATCTTTACACTGAAGACAAACCGGCGAATGATGAGACCGCTGAAGAAATTATAAGCAGGCTGGAAGCAGCAAAAAACTATGTCCCTTCGTCGGATAAACCACGCAGAGAGTATATTTATATCCTGCTGAAGGAGTACCGGAATTACATTAAAAGTCAAACTGAAAACAAAGGGTAATAGTATTCCATTGAACAATATCTCAAGCAAGGGGTTAACAGGATTTTGCAGCTGCTTAAATCAATTCTATCAGGAGGTGTATTGTGCCAGCGCAAATGAGTGAAGTGACATGTCCATGCATGATGGCAGGGATAGAGGAATGTCGACAACTTGTTTTTCCCGACGGCGGTCAGATTAGAGTTAAGGGGCTGGATAGAATTTTCGAAATTGCTTATTGGGAAGGGAAAATGCCGGGTAATGATATTGCCGATGAGCTGTTAGAACGACTCTCAGAAGAAAATTACATCCCTTCGAGTGAACATGTACGTTTAGAATATACAGCCGTAGTTCTTAAAGAATATCGAAAGTTTTTTGAAAAAAAAGAACAGATAAAAAGTAAAATCGTGGATATCAATGAAGGGAAATAGCTTATGCCGGAAGAAAATGTAACTTTGCGCTTTAGTTTACGCTTCTTGTTTAGTTCCAAGCATGGAGTCGATCTTGGCAATGATCTCTTCAACACTTGCGGCCTTGGATGCCATATGACGCCCGCCGATGAAACCGCCTGTAGCATCCATTTCTTGTTTTGAGACTAAGGATGATAGAAAAAGAAGCGGGATATTTTTAGTGTCTTCAGATTTTTTCAACAGGTTTGCCACATCTGCTCCGTCTATAAAGGGCATTTTAATATCCGTCACGATAACATCCGGGGTCACTTCCTTTGCAAGAGTTACTATTCGGCTGCCATCGGTTGTAGTTGTTACACTAAACCTCCCGGTTTTTTCAAGTTTCAGTTTAAATATATCCAATACGGTATCATCGTCATCAACCCAGAGGATTTTCTTTATTTCATCCATATGCTTTCTCCTTTTTTGAGATTTTAATATAACTGCCTAAGATGACATGCCCCTTTAGCTTTTTATCTATGGACTCTTCACGTATTCAATTCTGACATTTTTAATAAAAACTTTCAATTGGTTAAGATGCTCTTCTATTTCAAATCTATTTTTAACCTTTGCAAAATTTTCAATATTTGCGCATATCCCACTCATAACATTAAAACCATAAACGCTGAAACCCCCTTTCAGCTTGTGTCCCAGCAGCCTTACTTCTTCAAAATTGTTATTATCAAGGGCGATCTGCAATTCCGAGATATCGGTTCCTTTTTTTTTCAGGAAAGAGGGTATCAATTCTTCAAGGTCAGGATCGATTCTCACTAAGTAATCCGTATCTTGCGTCTCTCCCTGAGATGGGGCAGCCTGCTTTGCTGGAGAAGGGAGGGCCGGCGAATGTTCCTCGACATCAATACCGGTTGCATTTGCTTTTAATATCTCCCTGATGAGGTCTTCCTGTTTGGCTGGTTTCATCAAATAACCGGTAAAGCCTGCCTCAGCACATTTCTGCCTCGCCGTGTCATCATCATGGCCTGAAAGAGCAATAATCGGAACAGACTTTCTTTTTTCAGACTGTTCCTGTTCCCGGATTGCTCTTACAGCTTCGAGTCCATTCATAACGGGCATTTCCATATCCATAAAGATAACATTATATGATGCTTCACAATATTTTTCATGGGCGACTTTGCCGTTTTCCGCAAAAGACAGGATGAGTTTTGGATGATTGAGATGTTTTTCAAGAATTTTCAGGTTAAAGGGATCGTCGTCAACAAGGAGAATTTTTTGTTCAGATATATTTTCCAAAGCCGGGAACAACTTTTGTTTATGCTGTTCCGTATCATCAGACGCCCTGTCTTTATAAACTTCAGCATGTACGCGAAGAGGTAATGTGACAGTTATTGTTGTTCCTTTGTCTTCGGAAGTCTCCATACTTATCGAACCGCCTTGTGTTCCGGCAATGAGCTTTGCTGAATAAGTTCCCAGGCCTGTTCCCCCGCTTTTGCCTGCTGTTGCATATTTCTCAAAAAATGTTGAACGGATTCTTTCCGGTACAGCACCGCTGTTATGGATACTTATATATCCATGTTCGGCAGATGAAAGATGGGCATATACGGTTTTTCCCTGCGGCGACGCCTCAATGGCGTTCTTGATGAGATTTGAAAACATGGAATAGCAAAGAAGTTCTTCCCCTTGTACAAGGAGCTTCTCATGTTCCTGAGACGGATAGCCATGAATCGTTATTTCAAGGTCTACATTTTTCGATGCAGCAAGACCTTTGTTTTCTGAAAAAATCTTTCTGATCATTTTCAAGACGTCTACAGAAGCAGGTTCGAGCTGATACATTCCCCTTTCCATTTTAAAGAGATCAAGTGAGAGATTGATCATCCGCAGCATTCTGTAGCCTGATTCCTCAATAACTTTAAGATGTTCTGCATATTCACCGGTAATGATACCCTCCTGCAGAATAATTTGCGGCAGTCCTATGATACTGTTCAGGGGTGCTTTCAAATCATGGCGGGTAATGTTTTCAACATCTTCGCGAAGGCGTACAGCTTCCCGTAATTCTTCATTCTGCCTTGCCAATTCTTCCTTCGCATCTTTCAGAGCAAGATGAGCTCTGGCCCTTGCCTTTACAAGAGGAGGGCTGACAGGCTTGGCAATATAATCCACTGCTCCGAGTTCAAAGCCTTTAAGTTCGTCCTCAGTCTCGCTTTTAGCCGTTACGAAGATAACCGGTATTTCCCGGGTCTTTTCATCTGCTTTAAGCCTCGCACATACTTCATATCCATCCATGCCGGGCATCATTACGTCGAGGAGAATCAGATCGGGGACAGGGTCTTTTGCAGCGAGACGCAGGGCTCTTTCTCCGTTTATAGCCACAATTGTCGTGTACTTATCTTTCAGCACCTCGACAAGTATCTGGATATTTTCCGATGTGTCATCCACTATAAGTATCTTCTTTTTTTCTTCGGTGTTATCCATATTCTTTTGTGTATCCGTGTTAAGTGTATTTTTACTTGGTTATGGGGTTTTCATCCAATGCAATTTTCAGGAACTCAGCCTTTTCTTCAATATCTTTGTCGCTATCAGCAAAATGGTCTGCAACAGCTT
>Ga0351956_1014_pt1 | contig 13667 bp, 9 predicted proteins | sample TotcelT113001L13_FD_205809 | JGI IMG/M metagenome (GOLD analysis project Ga0351956, IMG submission 205809) | Enriched cells from coal bed in the Powder River Basin, Montana, United States - Total cells T11 rep3 HSBNCT.T11.300.1.L13 ...
CTCCGCGAGTTGAGCATCTCCGAGACATCCCAGGTGTTGGTGTTTTCCAAGACAAGTCTTCAGCGCGAGCACATCCGTCCGCAGCGGCCGCGTGCGGTGTACTTTTCGGACGACGTCTACCTGGGGGCGGTGAATCGCGGCGAGGTGCTGGAAATCTCGGCCGTCGATCCGCAGTTGGGCGCGGTGTTCTACACGCTTGCCCAGCGTCGGTCCGACCGTCCGGAACTGGTCCGACAACGCGATTCCTGCATGCAGTGCCACGCGTCGTCGATGACCGAGGGGGTACCAGGCCATTTGGTGCGGTCTGTCTACGCGGACGGGCAAGGCCAGTTGATCCTCAGCGCCGGCTCGTTCCGTACCACGGATCGGAGCCCGTTGCGGGAACGCTGGGGCGGCTGGTACGTCACGGGGACGCACGGCGATCAACGTCATCTGGGAAACCTGCTGTTTCGCGATCCGGTGGACGTGAACAATATCGACTTCGAGTCCGGCGCCAATTGGACGGAATTGGGTGGTCGGGTGAATCTGGCCGACTACCGCACGCCGCACAGTGATATCGTCGCGCTGATGGTCCTGGAGCATCAGGCGACCTTGCACAATCAGATCACCGCAGCCAACTATCGCGCTCGGCTCGCGCTTCGCGAGCAACAGGTGCTAAATGAAATGCTCAACAGCACTTCGCCTGAACTCAGTCCCGGCATCCAGCGGCGGTTGCAGCGTGCGGGCGACGATGTGCTGAAGGGCCTGTTGTTCGTCGGCGAAACGCCGCTGACCGACGCCGTTCAAGGCACGTCCGGATTTGCGGAGTATTTCGCTGGCCTGGGGCCGCGCGACCGCCAAGGTCGGTCGCTGCGTGAGTTCGACTTGCAGCGGCGGATGTTCAAGTACCCCTGCAGTTACTTGATCGATTCGGATGCCATGAACGCCTTGCCCGATCAGGTCCGCAGCCACATCTACCGACGGCTGTGGGAGATTGTCACCGACCAGGACACCAGCCCGACATTTGCCCACCTAACCCGGGACGACCGCCGCGCTATTCACGCGATCCTATCGGACACCAAGCCCGGGCTCCCTGACTACTGGATGTTCCGGCATGTCAAGGAATCCGGTGGGGGCCCCTAAAAGCGGTGATTTGCTGGCGTCCAAAGCACGGGAGACAACCGTTTGATGACGACCGACGCCCCAACATCCCCATGCGGCGGATGCCGCAGCCAGATCATTATTCCCGCGAGGCTGGAATCGACGCGACTGCCGCGGAAGCTGCTGTTGCGCGAAACCGGCAAGTCCGTTTTGCAGCACACCTATGAAGCGGCCCGCCGCGCGGCCAAGCCGCGAGGGGTGTGCGTCGCGGCGGATCACGACGAGATCGCCGAGGAGGTCCGTCGCTTTGGCGGCCAGGTATTCATGACCGATCCGGCGGCGGCCAGCGGGACGGATCGGATCGCCGAGGTCGCCCGCCAAATGCCCGATGTGGAGATCGTGGTCAACGTCCAGGGCGACGAGCCGGAGATTGCCGGCTCGGCGATCGACATGGCGATCCGCCTGCTCGAGGACTGCCCCCAGGCGGTCATGGCCACGTTGGCGACTCCCATCCGCAGTCGCGAGCAGCTGGACGAGCCGTCGTGTGTCAAAGTGGTTTTCGACGACCAGCGGCGGGCGTTATATTTCAGCCGCAGCCCGATTCCCCACGCCAGGCAGTGGGACGACGCACTGCTGGGCGACGATCCGCCGCACTTCCATCAGCACGTCGGGTTGTATGCCTATCGCCGCGAATTCCTCTTGCGGTTGGCGGAGCTACCCCGGTCGGACCTGGAAAAACTGGAGAATCTCGAGCAACTTCGCGTTCTGTCGGCCGGTTTTACGATCCTGGTCGGAATTGTCGACGAACCTACCATCGGGATCGACACCGAGAAAGATTACCGGGCATTTGTCAGACGGACGTTGAATTGCTAAGATGCACCTCCAGGGCCGCTTGACAGCGGTCCAGCATTTCTTGCCGTTTGCACTCCTTGCTTCGCAAAGTAATTCCATGAAAGCCGTTGCGTTTGTGAGCCGCAGTGTTTTCTCGGGGCTTTGCCATGACAGCAGGAGCTTCTTGCCAGGAGGGTTATTCCACGCATGACGAAGCACATTTTTGTAACCGGAGGGGTTGTCAGCTCGCTGGGCAAGGGTCTGACGAGCGCGTCGGTCGGGATGTTATTGGAACGGCGCGGGTTGCGCGTCAAGATGCAGAAGCTGGACCCGTACATCAATGTGGATCCCGGCACGATGAGTCCGTACCAGCATGGCGAGGTCTACGTGCTGGACGACGGCAGCGAGACCGACTTGGATCTGGGGCACTACGAGCGATTCACCCACAGTCCGTTGACGCGGCATTCCAACTACACCACCGGGCAGATCTACTTGTCGGTGATCGAGAAGGAACGTCGCGGCGAGTTTCTGGGCAAGACCGTCCAGGTCATCCCGCATATCACCAATGAAATCAAGAGCGTGATCCAGAAGCTGGCGGACGATCAGACGGATGTGGTGATCACGGAGATCGGCGGGACGGTCGGCGACATTGAAAGCCAGCCGTTTTTGGAAGCCATCCGCCAGTTTTCCCTGGACATCGGCAAAGACAACTGCCTGTACATCCATTTGACGTTGATTCCCTACCTGAAAGCCGCAGGCGAGCTGAAGACCAAGCCCACGCAGCACTCGGTCGGCCAGTTGCGGCAGATCGGGATCCAGCCGGACCTGTTGATCTGCCGCACCGAGCGGCCCGTGTCGCTGGACGACCGCAAGAAGATCGCCTTGTTCTGCAACGTTCCCTTGGAAGCGGTCATCGAGGAGCGGGACAAGGACTTTTCGGTTTACGAAGTTCCGTTGAGCCTGGTCGAGCACGGTTTGGACGAATTGGTCGTCAAACGCCTGCAACTGCGCTGCAACACCTTGGACCTCAACGATTGGCGAGACATGCTGCACCGCATGCGGAACCCGAAACACGAGGCCAGCATCGCGGTCGTCGGCAAGTACGCCGAGCATTTTGACGCCTACAAGTCGATCTATGAATCGTTGGACCACGCGGGAATTCACCACGACACCCAACTGCGAATCGGCAAGATCCGCAGCGAGGAGATCGAACGAGAAGGGCCTGAGCGGCTGTTGAGCGGCTATGACGGGATCTTGGTGCCCGGCGGGTTCGGCGAACGGGGAATCGAGGGCAAAATCGACGCCATTCGTTTCGCCCGCGAACGCAACATTCCGTTTTTCGGCATCTGCTTGGGCATGCAGTGCGCCGTGATCGAGTTTGCGCGGCACGTCATCGGTTTAGACGGCGCCCACTCGACGGAATTCGACAAGAACACCCTGCATCCGATTATCTGCCTGTTGGATGCCCAACGCAATGTCACCGACAAGGGCGGCACGATGCGATTGGGCGCGCAGGTGGCGGAACTGGCGGCGGGCAGTCGTGCCGCGCAGTGCTATGAGCGAAACACAATTTCCGAGCGGCATCGGCATCGCTACGAATTTAACGCCACGTATCGGCAAGATTTTACCGCCCACGGGATGCGGATCGCCGGGACCAGTGACCTGGACAAGCTCGTGGAGATCGTCGAGATTCCGGGGCATCCTTGGTTTGTGGCAGTTCAGTTTCATCCCGAGTTCAAGTCGAAACCCACATCTGCTCATCCGCTGTTTGCCGGATTTGTGCGGGCGGCCATCGAGCGGCACAGCAGCCGAGCGGAACGTATTCAGGAGGTCATCGTATGAGTGATCCGCAAGCGGAACCCAAAATTGTCGTCGACGAAGATTGGAAGAGCCGGGTCCAGGCGGAGAAGGAAGCGGCTGCCAGGCAGGACGCGGGTTCCGAACCCGCAGACCAAGTCGACGCGGAGGCAGCAGCGGGCGAACCGCTTCCCGCGGCTTCGTTCGAGTTACTGATCAGCACGCTGACGGCTCAGGCCTTGACCGCGATGGGCAAGCTGCCCGACCCGGTTCAAGGCCACGCGGTCGTGCGGCCGGATTTGGCCAAGCACTATATCGATCTGCTCGGCATGCTTGAACAGAAAACAAAAGGCAACTTGACGAAAGACGAGGCGGGCATGCTGGACGAGGTGCTGCACCAGCTTCGCATGACGTTCGTGACCACGCGCCGCGAAGCGGCAGCGGGCAAGGGCACGACTTGACACCGTGTGCGGGGGCAAGCAAGCTGAATCCAAACCGTAGAAGACGAGCGCCCGACGACCCTGACCCGGCGAAAGACCCGAAACGATGAATGCGGACCCATTTTACGTCGCCATTGACATCGGTGCCGGACTCGGTGCCAAGGTCGGCTTATTCAGCGGTCCTCTGACGCAATTTGGTGACGGGATCCTGCCTCGCGAGGAGTTCGCCGACGACTTTGACAACTTCGTGGCGAAATTGTTGGGCACGATCAGGCAAATGGTTCGGCAATTCGGTAGGCGGCTGAACGAGGCGGCCGCGATCGGCATCGCATCGCCCGGCTTGTTCCGCTCCGACGGGTCCTACCTGCTGGCAGCCAACTTGCCGTTCCTCAACGGCCATAACCTCCGCGCGCGGCTGGCGGACGAAACGGGGGTGCCCACGATGATCGACAACGACGCCAACGTCGGCGGATTGGCCGAGTGGTCGATCTTGCGCACGGATCTGCTGTACTGGGTCTTCGGTGGCGGTTGGGGCGGAGCCTGGATCGATAAGGAGGGCTCGGTCAGATTCCCGGCGTTGGACTGGAACGGCGAAGACCGAACGCTGCATTATACAAACGAACCTGGCTACGCGGTCCCGCTGGACAAGCTGATGCTGAAGACGTTGTTCTACCAGTACGAGGCCTCGTTCGATCGCTTCGAGCAGATTGCCGTCGAGGAGCTGAATCTGCCGGCGGGCAAATTGACCGGCCCCGACGGCGATCCGAACACCGTCCGCGCCGAAGTCATCTTGTCCGGCCCGGGCCGTTGCCGTCTGTTCCGCGCGCTGGTCGGCGACGATGATTTCTACACCCGGTTTTTGGACATTCGCGAGAAACGGCAGATGACGGATCCGTCCATCGCCGGCAAGCACATCAGCAAATTGAGCAACATGCGGGTCGAAGCGGCGGTGGACACGGACCGGCTGTTCGGCCGCATTCTCGCCGAGGCGACCTTGATCATGTTCAAACAAGCTCGCCGGGAAGGACTGCGCGAAGGCTTGCCGATCTGCCTGGGCGGCAAGCCGTCTTACGCCTTGCCGTATTTCGGGCCGTCCGCGCAAAGCCGTTTAGGCGCGGGGGGGATTATGAGTTACTTGCGTCCCTCGGTGATCGACGAACGCGGGCTGAACGCGAATCTCGTCGGGGCGGCGGTTCTGGCCGAACAAACCGCCGCCGGGCAGCTGGCCGATCGGCTGATCGCCAGTTGAGCCCCAGCGGGCGAGACATCGCCTGTCCCTGCGAGCCCCGCACGCGTCCACCGATCCTCGCCTGGTCGGCGAACAAGGAAGATTCCTCGCCGTGGCTTTGCGCCTCAAGCCGCTTCACTCCCTCAGCCGCCGAGGACCGCTGACCAGGGCGTGGTTGCGGATGAAGAACCGCAGCGGCAGGTGCTGGGCCGAGGTGACGCCGATTCGTGTCGAACGGCCGACCGACGCGGCGCGGACCAGCGAGCCGCCCTCGGCGGCGATCCACAACTGGCAGCCCTGCGTCAAATCCCATCCGTCCCAACCACGGTCGATTTCAAAGGCTTCGCACAGCTTGGCCGGCCCGCTGGCCAGTTCGCGCAAACGGTCTTGTCCGCGCCGCGACTGCATCAACGCCAACCCGGCCAGCGGCTCGACCGCTCGGACCAACACCGCGCTGGGAACGCCCTCCGGCTCGGTCACCACGTTAAAGCAGTACCGTGAGTGGATTGGGTAGACGTAGGCATGGCCCGGCGGCCCGAACATCGAAGCGTTTTTGCGGGTCTTGCCGCGTGCGGCGTGGCAAGCCGGATCGTCAGACGCCAAGTAAGCCTCGGTCTCGATAATCCGACCACTCACCAACCCCGCGGCAGTCTCCCGAATCAGCCGCTTGCCCAACAGTCCGCGAGCCACGTCGATCGCGTGGCGGTCGTAGAATTCCCGCGGTAGTGGTGGGGGCTGGAGGGGCAAGGCAGATTACAGCAACCGATCCAGTTCGGCGACCAGTTGTTCGAAGTGGGACAAGGCGGTTTCAACCGGCTCCGGACTGGCCATGTCGACGCCCGCGTCGCGGAGCAGGTCCAAAGGGTCTTTCGAGCAGCCGGCTTGGAGGAAGTTCAAGTAACCGTTCAATTCCTGCGCGCCGCCGCCCAGGACGCGGCGGCTGAGCGCGATCGCGGCCGACAAGCCGGTGGCGTACTTGTACACGTAGAAAGCGCGGTAGAAGTGCGGAATGCGGAAGCACTCCAACGCCAATTCGTCGTCCAATGCGAAATCGGGACCAAAGTACTGTTCCAACAGCTGGCGGTACACTTCTTTGAATGTCTGCACGGTCAGCGGCCGGCCGGATTCCGCCATCTCGTGGGTGATCTTTTCGAACTCCGCAAACATCGTCTGACGGACAATCGTGGCTCGGATGCTGTCGATCTCGCGGTTCAGCAGATACGCCCGTCGCGGGCCGTCGTCGGCTTGCTGCAGCAGGTGCTGGCACAGCAGTTGTTCGTTGAACGTGCTGGCCACCTCGGCCACGAAAATCGTGTAGTTGTAGTATTGAAACGGCTGCTGGCGCGCGGAGTAGTACGAGTGCATCGAATGGCCGGCTTCGTGGGCCAGCGTGAACACATCCTCCAGCACGTCCGGCTTGTAGTTCATCAGGATGTATGGATCGCCGTCGTACGATCCCGAACTGAACGCCCCGCTTTGTTTGCCGCGGTTGGGATACCGATCGCACCAGCGGGCGCACAGGCCGCGTTCGAGTGCGGCCGTGTATTCGCCACCCAGCGGATGCAGGGCGCCGAGCACCAACTGGACGGCTTCGTCCCAAGTGTGCCGAGTGCTCTGCTCGGTCAAGATCGGCACGTAGGTATCATAATGATGGAGGTCCCGCAACCGCATCTTTCGCCGCCTCAGATCGTAGTAGCGGTGGACGGCGGGCAGACGGCGATGGACCGCCTGAATCAGGTTGTCGTAAACCGCCTGGGGCACGTTGTCCGGAAATAGTGCGGCGGCCAGAGAACTGTCATAGCCGCGGGCTCGGGCATAGTACGCGTCCGTATGGATGGAACCGCTCAACGTCGCTGCCAACGTGTTTTCGTGGGCTTGGAACTGTTGGTAATACTGCGTAAACGCTGCCCGGCGGACGCTCCGCTGCGGCGATTGCAGCACCTGCAAAAACGTGGCGTTGCCGAGTTCGACCTGTTCGCCGCGTTCGTTGGTGATGCTGCCGAACTTCAGATCCGCGTCATGCAGCTGCCGGAACGTCTTGCTGGCCGTCTGGGCCATTTCCCCTTGCATCGCCAGCAGCCCTTCTTCTCTCTTGCCGAGCGTGTGCTTCTTGTAGCGCAAGATGCGTTGCAGCATCAGCCGGTAAGGCTTCAGTTCCTTGGCTTCGCACCACTGGTTGATCTTGGCAGCCGAAATCGCCAGGATCTCCGGCCGGATATAACTGGCCGCCTCGCCGGCGCGGGTGGCGACGTTCTGAAACCGTGCGAGCATGGCTTGGTAGCGGCTGTCGGCTTGGTCTTCGGCTGCCTTCAGGTACGCATAGCCCCCCAACCGCTCGCCCCAGCGATCGAGGTCGCAGTCGAACCGCAGGCAAGCCGCCAGCGTCGCCGGATCGCTGGCCAACTGACCGCAGAAACGCTGATAGCCCGGAATGCGGCGTTCCCACTTGCGAAACGCCTGTTCCCAAGCCGCATCGTCGGCAAACAAGCTGGACAAATCCCACGTATCGGCGTGCGGAACTTCGTTCCGCGCGGGCAGCTTTTTGATCTTTTTCATGGTTATTCCAAGTCGCCGGCAAGCAGCTGGCAGTAACTTTCGTAGCGGCGCACGTCCAAGCGGCCGTCGGCCACCGCGTCTTTGACCGAACATTCGGCCTCGTGGGTGTGCGTACAATCGGGAAAGCGGCACAGGCTGTCATAGGATCGAAGGTCGCGGAAATAGCCCACCACTTCCTGCGGCACGACGTCCCACAGCTGAAACTGCCGAATCCCCGGCGTATCGAGCACATAGCCGCCGGCCGACAGCGGGATCAGGCTAGCAACCGTCGTGGTATGACGGCCTTTTTCGTTCTCCGTGCTGACCGCCGCAATCCGCAAATCCAGTCCCGGGTCGATCGCATTGAGCAGCGAGGATTTCCCCACGCCGCTTTGCCCGGCAAACACGCTTTGCCGACCGAGGACCCTGCGTTTCAGACGTTCGATTCCGAAACCGGTTGTCGCCGACAGCAACAGCACCTCGTAACCCATCTGGCCGTAGACGCCGATCAGCGGCTGGAGGTCCGCCGGATCCACCAAGTCGATCTTGTTGATGCAGATGATCGGCCGGATACGGTCCTTCTCGGCGGTGACGAGCATGCGGTCGATCAGGTGCGGTTTCAGCCCCGGCTGGGCGGCACTACTGACGATCAGTACCTGGTCGATATTGGCGACGATCACGTGACAGAGACCGCGGATGGCGCGAGTCAGGACGCCGTGCCGGGGTTCGATCCGCTCGATAATCCCCTCTTGGGGGCCAGAGGTGCGAAAACGGACGCGATCGCCGGCCGCCACCACATGCCGCTGATCGGTCATCAGGGTTTTCAAAACACGGCGCGTGGCGCAACGATATCGCCGCCCGTCATCGCCCAGCACGTCGCTCGTCAGGCCATGAACGCTCAACACGCAGCCGCAGCAGCTGGTCGCTTCGTCCACGCTGAGCTGCATGGAGGACCCGTGAGACGATTCATCCGCGGTCTCGGAGGCAATCACGGTACGTTTCCGAGTCAAATCCCCCTTGCCACTGACGCGTTCGGTCCGAACCGATTCGTCGTTTTCGAGACCGTCGTCGCGGTATTCGCGAGTCAAGTCGCCTTGACGAGTTCGCGACACCCGATTTTTGCGAAACTCGGTCCGAATCTTGCGTTTCTTCTCGTTCGGCATTGCCAGAATACCAATTGGCCACTATCAAATGCGGTTCTGACAACAAGGTATCAAGTTCCTGATCTTTGTCTACCGTCGAAAGGCAGTCCACGAGCTACGCCATGAATCTCCAGGACCTCTTGATGGCTGTCGTTGCCCTACTGTTGGCGTCGCTCGCCTTGGCGGCGGCCGTCCGCAATCGAGATTGCGACTACCGTTTTCGGAAAATCCGCTGGATTGACCAGCGGTGGGGCCGGAGGACCGCTCGCTTGGTGTACGCGGTCATGGGCCTGCTGCTGGCGGCGCTGGGGCTGGCCATTCTGTGCGGCTGGTCGGTGCTGGGGTAGCATGCACGAAATCTGGATTATCGGGGTCGTTTCACCTGTGCGGGCGAGGAAGACCGTACCATGCGGCTGGCTTTGGTTGACATCCCGGAGTGCGTGGTGAATGGTTTACCAGAGGCGTTCCCGGATTGGCGATTGCTCCCATGCTGACACGTTTGGTCCGTGAGGCGAATCCCGCTCGAAAAAAAACAAGTTCGATTGCCGGTTGCCGCCGCTGGGGGAATTTTGCCGAATCTATAGCGTAAATAGTCTCGGCTGAATAGAATAAAGAAGGTACGCTGGGTGATTTCCAGCGATCACAATTGTGGGCAAGGCAGGGGCCGGTTCACCAGCCGGGGCGTTCCTGCCCCTTTCACTTTTCTGACTGGAGTGCTTAAGAATGTCGCGATGTACTGCCCTCGCGTTGTTGGTGTCGCCTTTGATGGCTGTGGGGCTGGCGGCTGCCCTGATCGCAGCGCCTCCTGCAGGTGACGCAAGTTCTGCACGGATAAATACTTACGAGAGCTCAACCGGGGACACTTATTTTGCCCTTAGCCTACCGCCGTTAACGAAACCGCGGGCGGCTTTGGACCATGACATCGTGGTCCTATTCGACACATCTGCCAGCCAGACGGGCGTTTATCGAGATGACGCCTTGACGGCTCTCAGGACCCTGCTGGGGCAACTGGGCAATTCAGATCGAGTCAAATTGATGGCAGTCGATTTGGACGCGGTGCCAATGACCACGGACTTTGTGTCGCCGAAAAGCGAAGAGATGCAAGCTGGGCTGGCCAAGCTCGAAGGCCGCGTGCCGTTGGGTTCCACGGATATGGGCCAGACGATCAAGAGGGTCGCGGAGACATTCGCCGGCGCTCCAGTTCGTCCTCGCTCTGCGATTTACATTGGCGACGGAATGAGCCAAGCCAGCCTGATGCAAGTGGGTCAGTTTGGAACGGCTGTACAGGAATTGGCTGAAAAGCGTGTCTCGGTGTCGAGTTTCGCGATTGGACCAAGCCGCGATCTGTATCTGCTCGCTGCGCTGGCCAATCACACGGGCGGCATGTTGTATCTGGATTCGAACGAAGGCGCATGGGCCGAACGCGCGGGTCAAGCCATGGCGGATGTCATTCGCGCGCCGGTGGGTTGGCCGACAGCGGTCAATTTGCCTGACACGATTCGCGAGGTTTACCCCACGACGATTCCTCCGTTGCGCGGCGACCGCGATACGGTGGTGGTCGGGATGCTGCAATCTCGCGACGTGAATGACTTGACGCTGACGGTTGAACTGGACGGCCAGAACGTGGACCTCCGGTGGAACGTCACGGTCCAAAATGCCCTGGACGACTACAGTTTTCTGCCACAGCTGGTCGACTCGGTGCGTGACAGTGGCGGGCTGGGGATGCCGACGCTGGGAGCGGCGAGCTTGCAGGAAGTGGCCAGGATGGTTTCGACCAACAACGAGTTGCTGACCAGGTTGGGCCGCAATGCCATGCGTGCCGGCGACACGGACGGGGCCCTGAAGGTGGCGGAAGCGGTTTTGAAACGCGACCCCAACAACCCTCAAGCGCAGCTGATCCGCGACGCCGCGCGGCGCAACAGCAACGATGACCAGGACCTGCGGCTTGTCAATCTGCAGGATCCAGACGCGGGTGGGGCTCCGCTGTTGGGCGCCGGCGGGTTGCTGGCGGAGGTCGAAGGCGAGGGTCTGTTCCTGCGTCAGGTCGAGGGCAACCAGCAAGTCCTCGAGCAGAAGATCAAAACCGAAGTGGAACAGGCGCTCAGCCAGGCCCGCGAGCAGATGGGCAGCAATCCCGAAAGCGCCAAGCGAGACCTGAAGATCTGGCTGGAAACGATCGAGCGGTCGCCGGACTTGGGGCCGGACACGCGGGCTCAATTGCGAAATCAAATCGAGTCGGCCATTCGCGAGGCCGGGCGACGCTCCGTGGAATTCGCGATCCGCGTGGCCCAAGCCGAAGAGAATCGAGCAGCCGCCGACGAACGCCAGCAGTTGGTCGAGGAAACGGCGCGGAATCGGCAGAAGGTCAAGCAGTTGATGGACCGCTTCAACTCCTTGATGGACGAAGGCCGGTATCAGGAAGCGGAGGACGTCATCGCTGCACAGGTGTTGGAATTGGAGGCGCTCAGCCCGATGCCGCCGGCGGCCCTCTGGGGATCCCGATTCGGCGGTAATTGGGATACCTTGTGGACGCTCCGCGATATCCGCCATCGCAACTTTGCGCGGGCCATGCTGGGCGTGGAGAAGGCCCTGGTGCCGTTCCCGGACGAACCTCCGATCACCTATCCCGAGCCGCAGGTCTGGTCGGACTTGAGCTTGCGACGCAAAAAGTACGCCTCGATCGACTTGGCCCGCCAGGGTGGCGCCGAACAGAAGATCTTCGCGGCGCTGGAGGACGATACGCGTCTGGAGTTTATCGAGACCCCGTTGAACTCGGTGATCGACTTCCTGAAAGACCAGCACGACATCAATATCGAAATCGACACCAAGGCATTGGATGAAATCGGCATCGGTTCCGACTCGCCCATCACCCGCAATCTGAGAGGCATTTCGTTGCGCTCGGCCCTGCGGCTGATGCTCAAGGACTTGGACCTGACCTACGTCGTCCGCGACGAAGTGCTGCTGATCACCACGCAAGAAGAGGCGGAGAGCAAGCTGGTGACCAAAGTGTATCCCGTGGGCGATCTGGTGCTGCCAATCGGGATGATGGGCGGCGGCATGATGGGCGGCGGTATGGGCGGGGGCTTCTTTGCCGTCGAAGACGACCTGTCCCTGGGCGTAAAAAAGAGCGTCTCCACCCCGGCCGCGTCCGCCGAGCCTCCCCCGGCGGATGCAGTGTCTGCCCCCAAGGCCCGGAAGATCGACCTGCAGCTGCAACCGGGACAAAGCATGGAAGAAGCCTGGAATGCCTACTTTGAAGAATTGAAAAACTCGCCGGTGGAGGTCACACAAGAGGTCCGCCTGGCGGTTCGTGAGACGGCCCGAGACCTGATGAAACGGGAGAAATACCAAGACGTCGTCGTGTTGCTGATGGCAGCTTTGCGGAACGGATTTCCGCAAACCTGGATGTACGAGGGGCTGGGCTTGGCGATGCAAGCCAGTGGGGCTCCCGAGGCCGACGTCGAGCGGGCGTTGATGTCGGTTGTCGATTTCAGCGGCAGCGTGGACGAGACGCTGTTTGTGGCCGAATACATGAGCCGACTCGGTCTGGATAGCCGTGCCTTGCTGTTGTTCCGGAACATGGCGGCCGCGCAACCGTTGCGGCCCGAACCCTACCTGCGCGGTTTGGCCGCAGCGCAGCGTCTGAATGACGTCGAGGCCATCCAGTGGGCCTGTCTCGGTCTGCTCCGCCAGGCCTGGCCCCAGGAGCAGAAGAAGATTCAAGAGATGGCGGTGCGAGTGACACGAGCAACCTACGAACAGTTGCTGACGGCCAATCGCCGTGAGGAAGCGGACCAGTTTCGCAAGCAGGTCGAGGCGGCGATGGTTCGAGACTGTGTGATTCGCGTCTCTTGGACGGGGGATGCCGACATCGACATCCTGGTCGAAGAGCCGACCGGCACGGTGTGTTCGGCCGACAGCCCGCGCACCACCGGTGGCGGCGTGATGGTCGGTGACACGTTCGCCAAACCGGGCGTCCAGCCGCCGGAAGGTTACGCCGAATACTATGTTTGCCCCGAGGGTTTCAGCGGCCAATACCGGTTGATGATCCGAAGAATTTGGGGCCAACCGACCGCGGGCAAAGTAACCGTCGAGGTGGCCAAGAAGTTCGGTTCCGACCAGCAAGAGATCATCAGCAAGCACGTGCCGCTGACGGACGGCCGCGCCGTGGTGGTTTTCGAACTGGACGACGGGCGACGCCAAGACGCCTTGGACGATCTGCAAATCGCCGCGGTGGCGCGGGTGCAGCGCGAGTTCAGCCGGGCGCTGCTGGGCCAGCAACTGGCATCCTACGAGTACTCGGACGCCGTCCGCGACTATCTGCGCGATGCGTTGGCCGCGCAACGGGACGGACGCTTGCCACGCCGCAGCGTGGGCGTGCGGCCGGTGATCACCACCCTGCCCGAAGGGACAAACTTCATGGGTTCGGCGGTGATTTCCGCCGATCGCCGTTATGTCCGCGTCGAGCCGATGCCGCTGTTCTCGGGAATCGGCGAGGTCAGTACGTTTACCTTTACGGGGGACACCACAGGCCAAGGCGGTGGCGGGATCGGTGGCGGCGGCGGAATCGGTGGCGGTGGCGGGGGTATCGGTGCAGGCGGGGGGATCGGTGCC
>Ga0351956_1062_pt2 | contig 13615 bp, 15 predicted proteins | sample TotcelT113001L13_FD_205809 | JGI IMG/M metagenome (GOLD analysis project Ga0351956, IMG submission 205809) | Enriched cells from coal bed in the Powder River Basin, Montana, United States - Total cells T11 rep3 HSBNCT.T11.300.1.L13 ...
AAGGGTCGCCCTACGGGCTCAACACAATACGCTACAAACGCTCTCATTTGTTCAACCAAAAGTAGCCATACTTGCCTGGGCTGTAACATTCCGGCTCTTCGGGCCATAGCAAAACTCTAAGCATAAAGACGTTGTAGCTAAGGCCCGAAGGGCCGGAATGTTACAACCCAGGCCTTCGCTCGCTGCGCTCGCTCCAACCTGGGCGAGTGTGGCTACTTTTGGTTGAAAAATGAATGTCTACGTTTACATGCGCTGTGTTGAGCCCGGAGGGCGACCCTTATGTAGCCTACGGTGACGAGCTTGCGAGGAACCGTAGGTAAGGGTTTATAATAGTTTAAGAGCCCGTAGGGCGATTGAAATTTGTCAATTATTTGAAATTCAGTCGCCCTACGGGCTCAAAATTTATTGTGAATCATTACCTACGGTTCCTCGCAAGCTCGTCACCGTAGGCTACATAAGGGTCGCCCTACGGGCTCAACACAATACGCTACAAACGCTCTCATTTGTTCAACCAAAAGTAGCCATACTTGCCTGGGCTGTAACATTCCGGCCCTTCGGGCCACAGCAAAACTCTAAGCATAAAGACGTTGTAGCTAAGGCCCGAAGGGCCGGAATGTTACAGCCCGGGTTGGAGCGAGCGCAGCGAGCGAAGGCCTGGGTATAAGATGTCACATACTCCAGAGGCCTGTAAGGCCGGCATAAATCCTTAAGTTGACAGCATTGAGGTAGCCAGGCCGTCTCGGTCTGGCTACCTTCTTTTTTTGTTATCTAGGTGGAAACTTGGATGGTTTACCGAAGCGTGGCTTCCCAGCTCCAGACTTATACCCTTCTGACTTAAAGCCTCCAGACTTAAACCCTTCTGATTTAAATCCTTCAGGCTTTCGAGGTCCACCACGATTTCTTCCGAAGCGCGATGGTGCAGCTTTGCCGCCCCGTCCGCCGGAACGTCCGGGTGCAGGAGCGTTCAAAACGACCGGTTTGGAAGGCTCCATTCCAGGAATTGTGGAAGGTTCCAACTTTCTGCCGGTAAAAATCTCGATGTTGCGGACTAAACGGTAGTCTCGTGGGGCAACGAAAGAATAAGCAACACCCTTGGCTCCGGCGCGGCCGGTACGGCCAATGCGGTGGACGTAGTCTTCAGCACAGTTAGGAATGTCGAAATTGATCACGTGGCTGATGGACTGGACGTCGATTCCTCGAGCGGCGACATCGGTAGCGACCAAAAAGCGGAATTTCCCTTGGCGGAACTGATTGATGGTGCGCGTGCGTTGCCGTTGGTTCATGTCGCCATGCAGCGCTTCGGAAGAATATCCCTCATCACTGAGCCTTTGGCTAAGTTCATCCGCTTGCATTTTTGTGGAGGTGAACACAATCGCTTGATTGAGTGTAGCATCGTTCAGGATGTGATTGAGAAGGCGATGCTTGTGCCCGATGTTATCGACATAGTATAAACTTTGTTCGATGTTGTCGTGCTTGTCATGGCTATGGGAGAGTGCAATCTCCTCCGGCTCTTTCTGCAGTCTTTTCGACAGCTTCAACACGTTCGGGCTAAATGTCGCGGAGAACATCAATGTCTGACGTGTTTCAGGTGTAGCAGCGGCAATTTCTTCAACGGGTTCGATGAATCCCATGTCCAACATTCTGTCGGCTTCGTCGAGGATAAGCATTTCGAGTCTTGAAAAATCGATTCTTCCTCTTTCAAGATGGTCGATCAATCGCCCCGGAGTGGCTACCAAAATGTCCACATAGCGGGAGAGCTGTCGGTTCTGGATAGGGTAAGGAGCTCCACCATAAATGCAAACAATCGACGTTTTCGACATGAATTTGCTGTATTCGGCTGCTTCAGCGGCGACTTGGATCGCAAGTTCCCTTGTAGGCACCAGAACCAGCACTCGAGGGCCCTTACAGCCTTCCACAGAGGAAGGTTGGGACAATTTCTCGAGAGCGGGAAGGATAAACGCAGCGGTTTTTCCTGTCCCTGTTTGAGCAGAAATACTCAAGTCGCGGCCGGTTCTGATGGCCGGGATCGCTTTTTCCTGTACCGGAGTGGGGTTTGTGTACCCTTTGTGCGCTACAGCTTTAAGGATCGCCGGAGGCAACTGAAAATCTTCAAATAATGTCATCTTACTGTCTTGTTTTGTTAGTGAAGATCTAGCCTACCACAAATCAATAACAAAAGATAGCTTTATTCTTGATTTTTTTGTTTCTGTTCATCTCTTGTCCAGGCGTAAATCCCCCAAATACATAGTAATAAATAGACAAAAAATAAAAATGCTTGTGAATAAGCTCCAATCCACAGATCGTAAGACACCCAACCCACGTTAGCGATGGCCCATAGCCATTGCCCAATAACCTTTTTTTTAATCACAAAAATGTTTCCAAGTAGGGACATCCCCACCAAAACCCAAGATAATTTTTCAAAAATCGCTGTCAAATTTTCGGCTAGCATCTAAATTCCTCCGTTGCTATACATGATTTCTTTCTTATGGAGATCATATGCCAAAAAAGTCTTTAGGTAAACTAGAAGTGATCTGCGGATCGATGTTTTCAGGGAAAAGCGAGGAGCTTTTGTACCGCCTTCGCAGAGCAGAATACGCGAAAAAGAAAGTCGTCACCATCAAACACCACATCGACAATCGCAAATCTTATTCTTGCATCGTCAGCCACCATGGAAGCCAGCGTGAAGCAACCCCTTTGGGGAGCTGCGAGGAGAGCTTGAAAAAGTTAATTCAGCTCTCAAAAGAGCCTATCGACGTGATTGGAATCGATGAAATCCAGTTTTTTCCTGAAGCTGCTATCGATGTGATCCAAAATTTTCTCGACCACGGCAAAAGGGTGATTGTGGCGGGGTTAGACCTCGATTTCCGCAGGCAACCTTTCGGAATTGTCCCTACCCTTCTCGCTATTGCTGACGAAGTGATTAAGCTCCGCGCTATCTGTGTCGTCTGTGGCAATGAAGCAAATTACTCACAGCGCCTTATCAACGGGGAGCCGGCGCCTCATAATGAGAAGACCATCCTCGTTGGCGGTGAAGAGTGCTACGAGCCTCGATGCCGTGAGTGCTACCAAATCTCCCACTAGCTCGATAAGAATTTAAACGCCCGTTCGCTGCGCTCACTCAAGGCGCAAAGGCGCAAAGAAAAAAACTTTGCGCCTTGAGTGAGCGCAGCGAACGGGCGTTTAATCTTGTAGCTATAGAGGCGCCCGGCAGGGACCCGCAGGGAGCCCCATCAGGTTCATTTTGCGCTTCACGATAATCGGATTGGTCTCCGCAAAAAGGGCTCTTAATTCCGGCGCCCACCGGTGATGCGCGGCACGCGCCTCTCGGATACGGTGCGCGAGGCAGTGATCCACATACGCTTTCACCTCTTCGGGATGCAGATTACTCAGCACCGAAACCAACCCGGAAGCCCCCAAAATGACTGCGGGAAGAGCCATGGCGTCGTCTCCGCTGAGGACAGCGAAATTTGCAGGGGCTTTTCCCAACAGTTCGGACATCTGAGAAAGGTTTCCGGAGGCTTCTTTAATCGCGTAAATCCTCTCCAATGCAGCCAAACGGAGCACTGTCTCCGGAAGCAGATTAACTCCACACCTTCCGGGGTTATTGTACAGCATAATGGGGATGCGTGTCGCATCGTGAATGGCTTTGAAATGCTGATACAACCCCTCTTGAGTGGGCCTGTTGTAGTAAGGGGAAACGATGAGGGCTCCGGCAGCACCCAAACGTTGCGCTTCTAACGTCTGTTCGATCGCTTTTCTGGTGGAGTTGGCTCCGGTTCCCACCCAAATCGGCACCGTGGAATTCTCTAAAGCAATTTTAATGACGGCAATCCGTTCGTCGGGTTCGATCGTGGCGCTTTCCCCTGTCGTTCCGAGGACGACAATGGCATCGACACCGGCCTTACACTGCTGTCGCACAAGGGCGGCAAGCCCTTCACGATCAAGGGTGGTATCTTCATTAAATGGAGTCACCAGCGCAGTATAAAGACCTTTACATTCCATATTGACTCCTTAACAATTCCGCGAAAGTATGCATTCCTGTGCGCCCTTGGATCCACTGTGCTGCGAGCAGGGCTCCCTGCGCGAAGCTATTGCGACTTTTGGCGCGGTGGGTTAATTCGATGGTATCATCTATACCGTCAATTAGAACGGTGTGTGTACCGACAACCGAGCCACAACGCGTACTGGTGATCGGAACTTCTGTTTGGGAGAGTTTTTTAGCGAGTTGCAGGGCTGTTCCGGAGGGAGCATCCACTTTTTTGGAGTGATGCATTTCATGGATGGCGATATCGAATAGAGGCTGCGACACTTGTTTCATCACTGTCGAAAGAGACCCTAGAAGGTGCTCCATCAAAAAAATGCCCACGGAATAGTTGGACGAATACACACAGCCAATGCCGGCGGATTTGATGGCATTCGCGACAGTATTGAAATGTTGTTCCCACGCCGTAGTTCCGATGACGAGAGGGATGTGGTGTGCACAACACTTTTCAACAATAGGAACGACTTGTGAGGCATGACTGAAGTCGATGCAAACATCGACTCCTGTAAGATCTAACTCTTGAGCCCGTCCTGCGGTGATCACAGCGATGTCTTGGGCTTCTGCAAGCGACCGCAAAAGCTTTCCCATCTTGCCTGTCCCCAAAACCGCAATCTTCATTAGACTTCGATCCGATTGAAGTGGTTTTCTGAAGAGATCAGATACTTTTCGTCTGTAAGCTGGTGGACGTGCAGCGGCGATGCCGTGCAGTACCCTTGACGCAACCAAGTGATCTCGCTGCCTTCTTCTTCCTCGGGACGATGCATCTTAAACCCCAGCCAATAGTAGTCGTGCTTTTCTGTGGGGTGGATTCGCTTGTCTGGTTCGGCAACGATCATCTCTTTCCCTTGCCGTGCCATCTTGAACCCTTTTACCGGGTACAATCCCTTCTCAGGAAAAGTGACGTTTAATAAAGTTCCTGCCGGCAACGGATTCTGCAGAACATGATGCACAATTTTTGCAGCATGCTTCTCTCCCTCGCTGTAGTCGGGGTCAAAGTAATCATAACAAGAGAACGCAATCGCAGGAATCCCCTGCATAACCCCTTCGATGGCACCAGCCACAGTACCACTGTACAGAACGTTCCAGCCGGCATTCGAGCCTCTATTCATCCCCGAAACCACTAATGTTGGCGGATTGTCAGTTAAAATGGCGCTAAAAGCAAGTTTAACGCAGTCTGCAGGGGTTCCGGTGACGCTAAACACGCGGGAATCCCCTTCCCACTGGTGCCGCTCGATGCGGATAGGCTGTCTTGTAGTGATGCCGAGGCCTACGGCGGATTGCTCTGTCGCCGGAGCAATCACAGTAACGTCGAAGTGGGGAGCAAGTCCTTTCCACAGGTGTTTGATTCCGGGGGCGTGGATGCCGTCGTCATTTGTAATAAGGATATGTGGGCGCATAAAAATCTCCTGTGGGTGTGGATATTAAAGATAACTCAGGTGGAGTTGGATGTCAAGTTAGGGCAAGGGCATGGGCAGAGGAAAGGGCAAGGGATTAATTATATTGAACACTTAAATCAAACTATGTTAGAATTAGATATGCAAAATGAGAGTAAAATGAAAATTAACGGAAAACAAAATTCAAATAATCATTTTATAGCCACTCGCTCCGAAAACACATTAAGTTACCTCCTGTCCAAAATCAAGGGGCACTTCTTTAAATCCCCTGCTCCTACCATAGACCCTGAAGTCAAACTCAAAGCAACAAAAATCAATGGGGATGCAACCAAAATCCTTTCCCACCTGATCGATGCTAAAATCAAATTAAAGCAACACTTGGATTCAGAGACTTACGGCCATTTGGTCAAAATTCTGGATCCCTTAGCCGAAGATGTAAAAAAAATGAACGGTCTACTTCAAAAAGCGACTCAAACAGAGGAAATTGCTTCTGTTTTGGAGCGGTATCAGCAATGGATGAATAAAGCAAAAAACTGGATCGGCCTCGGGAAAGAATCCGACCGTTCCGACCAAGTCGTCCGTGTGATTGTGGAACATTGGCTTGGGGAGCTGTCATCCTCCATCGACCGCGATATTCGAGCAATCCTCAATTACCGCGAACAGATTTTGTCTCAACTTCCCGAGATGGCAGAAGAGACTCTTTCGTTGCTTATTTCTCCTCATGTCATTGCATTAAATGCGCTAAAAGAGCGCTGCATCCATGCGGAAATTGAAGAATTTGCCGACTGGAAACGCTGGGTGAATGCGCGCCGCGCCGTGCTGTTCGAAAATGCTCTTCAGGTACTTGAGAACGCATCTACAACAAAATAAACGACAAAATGATCGTGCTATGCTATAGGTTGAATTAATCTTCAACGTCAGAGGCATGCCATGCAAACGTCTACCCCGCTGGGTTCCCCGTCATCGTCGTCCTTGCAGCCTGCTGTCATCCGTACTCCCATCGAACGCTACCGAGATCGATGGAACCATGAAACCTCCCCCGATAGCAAAAACACGATATTAAAGGACTTATTCCTTAAGCACTACCTTTCTGTCGATGAAGTCACTCTATCCTCTTCCGAAACCCTCAAATTTGTAGTGTTCGGGATTTTGGAGCTCGGGGTCTCCCCTTCCGATGAGGATGAAATGCGAAATCTTACCCACAACATCACAGCGATTGGAACAGAGCTGCTAACCCGCCGCAGCATCCCCATACTACCTCACGAAAAAACACTTCTTGAAATGCACCTAAACCACACCATCATGATTCCTGCCAGCATCAGACACTCTTCGATGGTATCTTCAAGTTCCTCGATGGGTTCCATAGAACAATATGCCTCTTCGGAAACAACAATCGATATTTTCAAACAACATCCCGTCCAATGGCTTTTTCATGTGCTGAAGCCAAGGATAGACCTGTGGGACATTCATTTGTGGAGCGACTTCATCCACCCACAAGTCTTAGTATTGTGCTACAAGTCATGCATGACAACAACGGAATTGTTAGACAACATCATTGTCGCACTCAAGAACAAGGGTTTTTCCGAAAAGGAACACAAGACTCTGCAACGTAACCTACTCGATCTTTTATCCACATGGTTACGCTCCAGATACTACGTCAAGGAACTTGGCAACCACGAAGTAAAAATACGCTTTGACGCCATCTTTCAGCTGTTTTATACCATTCCGGACGAAACGATCCATGGGGAATTTGAATTTTTAAAGGAACAGCATAAACACAGCCAAAACATCACCCCTCGCGATCGCTTTTCGCTGTCGTTAGAGTCTTTTGAAATGTTTTTGAAAAAGATAGAGACCTGTAAAAAAGAGGGTTTTCATGATTGGTGTAAAATACTTGTGTATGAGATTACAGCCTATTACATGGGTTTTCTCGTCTCTGTTCCGGTTGAGGAGTTCTTTTTCGATCTCAAAGACAAGAAAACTACCTCCAACTTTTCAGAATTAGTGCAATCAGAAAATCATCTAGAATCATTTTTGACAGCGAGTCTAAAAGGTGTCGCAAAAACCCATAAAATCAAACTATTTGAAGCTCTTATTCAAAGCATCAAAATTGCTTGTGATGATCGCTTATATCAAACTGCATTCTCTCTGAAAATCGTGTTGGAAACTCTTTTTCCCGATCACCTTCTCATTTCCCTTTCAGAAAGCATCGAAAAGGAGTGGAAGGCTATCCGCACCCTTTTTGAGGTGAGTTGCAATTTTAACATGCTCAGAACTCGTTACCAAAACCACGATAAACAATGCCAAGGGTACTTTCCAACCCTATTTTTAATTAGCAAAGATCTCACCATCACAACAGAAAATATCCCTGTCACGATTCAGATTCAGGGTATCCATATCTTTAACATCCACCGCATGAACGTTATCTTTAATACGTTGTCCCCTCTTCTGAAATTCAGTAATTTATCGGGAGTCTACATCCCCAAAACGAATTTACCGATTACGGTAGCTCGCGCCTCCCTACAAGAAGGGCCTTCTTCATCAAGCGCTCGAGCCCCGCGGGCTTCGCGATCGCAAAGTTTACCTCCTCCAGCACAACCTGAACGATAAATAAGAATTAACATGATGGGCAAGATCATGCCGGATTTTATTAACGATAGAACGATGGACTGGAATATCATAGCCCTGGTGAGTGTGGCTACTTTTGGTTGAAATAGAATGATTAATACTAAAAACCATCGCGGTAGCGATGGCAGTGGTTAGCCCCGCGTGTAGCGCAGGCCGAAGGCCAAGCGGAACGTGGGGTTAGAGAAAAAAAATGATCTGAGCTGCGGTAGCAGCGATACACGCGAGATTGGTTCGCCGCTGCCGCGGCTCTGTATATTTTTCATAACATGCCCCCACGTTGCGCTTGGCCTTCGGCAAATGTCTTCAACTTAAGGATTTATGCCGGCCTTACAGGCCTCTGAATTTTTTTTGATCTCTAACCCAGGCCTTCGCTCGCTGGCGCTCGCTCCAACCTGGGCTGTAACATTCCGGCCCTTCGGGCCTTAGCTACAAAGTCTTTATGCTTAGAGTTTTACTAAGGCCTGAAGGGCCGGAATGTTACAGCCCAGGTTGGAGCGAGCGCCAGCGAGCGAAGGCCTGGGTATAAGATGTCACATACCCCAGAGGCCTGTAAGGCCGGCATATCCTGCTATTTTCTCTGTGCTCTCTGTGGCTCGGTGGTGAACCATTTTAAGATATATTGTGGATGGTATAATTTACCTAGCGGAAATTGTTGCTTATCCTGTTTACTTTTTTAGGAAAGCTCGTGCGTCCTTACAGGTGGCGTCTTCCTCATCAAGCGCTCGAGCCCCGCGGGCTTCGCGATCACAAAGTCTACCTCATGAAGATCAGCCAAAATATTGACCATCTCGTCGTCCTGCTTCGGGTTTTCAACATGCACCAGTAACGGTGATGGGTGCTCATGCCGCATGCGTCGGATCTCTCGGAACACTGTAGAGGTAAGACCATTCGACGAAGGCACCTTCAACAACTGGTAGCCGCCATGCTTGAGAAGGTCTTCCAAAATGTCAATTTGCTCTTCATGCTCGTAAATTTTGTGCGAAACATTTTGCTCCAAAAGACGCTGCGCTAGCTCTTTTAGGGACACACGGGCGCAACCGATCCGTTCGATAGCGATTCCTGCGGAGATATTGCAAAAATAGGCGCCTTCTTCCGGGGTCAATCGATTCGCCACTGCTGTTGTCAACATTGCAAGGACGGTGTCTCCTGCTCCTGTCACGTCTTTAATCGCTTTTACAGCAACGGGGAAGTCTTGACGGCTCTCCCCTTTATGGAAGAGGGAAATCCCGGCTTCGGAACGGGTGATCATGAGCCACTCAGCTTGTGTCTGTGCGTAAAGCTCTTTGGCGACTTCTTCAAGACTAGCCTTCAATGGCAACTTAGCTGCTGCGTAGGCTTCGGAGAGGTTTGGCTTCAGCCATGTGGTTCCACGGTACTTGCGGAACTCAATCCCTTTCGGATCAATGATGGTAGGGATCCCTTTCTTTGCCGACTCTGCCAAAAGGGCGGAGAGGAGCTTTTCAGATAAAAATCCTTTACCGTAATCAGAAATGGCGACGACATCGATGTGTTCGAGGAATTTTGGAATGGCTTGGATTAAAATAGCTTCTAATTCTTGGTGAAGCGGGTCTGTCGTTTCGTGGTCGATCCGTATCACTTGCTGCGTGTCGGCGATGATCCGATTCTTGATGGGGGTGGCATAGCCTTTTTCGACATACAATCCTTCCACATTGACGTCTTCGTCCAAAAACTGCTGCGCTAGCTTTTCACCGGTGGCATCCTCCCCTATCCTTCCCAATACGGATACTTTTGCTCCCATCGAGATAAGGTTCAGGACGACGTTGCCGGCTCCGCCGGGTCTGGATTCTTCCCTCTGAACGTGGATGACAGGGACAGGAGCTTCCGGCGAGATCCGGCGCGCCTTTCCGAAGGTGTAGGCATCGACCATTAAATCCCCAACGACGAGGACGCGGAAGGGTGCTAATGCATTAAATTTTTTTCCGAAGGCTACCATAGAACTCCCTTCAATAAGTAGTTTTGGACGTAGTCACGGACGGCTTCGGGTAATGGGGTCGTTTTAAATTCTTGTTTCAGGGCTTTTTTTGTTTTGGCAACATCGGCACAAGTGTAGTTTTGATACTTGCCGACGAGGTCTGCTGGCATTTTGATGTATTCGATTTTGACGGGTTTGTCGGCAGCAGCAAAGAGCGCTTCTGCTAGCGACTTCCAGGTTTCAGGCTGCCCGGTTCCAATGTTGTAAATCCCTGTCGCATCATTTTCCAAAAACGCACAGGTCATTTTGGCGACGTCTTTTCCATAAATAAAGTCTCTCATCTGCCCGCCATTGATGTATTTGTCCGGCTCGGACGATTCGAATAACTGTACGGACTCCCCTGCAAGGACTTTGGGGAGCAAGTGAACGATGGCGGAGGCCATCCGTCCTTTGTGAGCTTCGTTAGGGCCGTAGACGTTGAAGTATTTCAGTCCTGTCATCTGGTCCAACACACCCTGATTGAGTGCCCACAGGTCGAACAGGTGCTTCGAGTAGCCGTACATATTGAGGGGATGGAGTTGTGGAAGGAGCTCGTGGTCATCGGAGAATCCAAGGGCTCCATCACCATAAGTGGCGGCGGAGGAGGCATAGATAAAGCGTTGTTTGTTTTTGAGAGCGTATTCTGCGAGGCGGACGGAGTAACGGTAGTTGTTTTCGAGAAGGTAGGAGGCATTGCGCTCGACTGTACTAGAGCAAGCTCCAAGATGGATGAACGCTTCGATTTGGGATTCTCTCCCCTCCAGCCATTGGAAGAGTTGCTCTTTTTCTAAGATGTCATAAAACTGCTTGCCGACAAGGTTTTTCCATTTCTCACTTTCTTTCAGAGAGTCGACAACAACAATGTTAGCGATTCCTTTGCTATTAAGTTCTTTGATCACGTTAGAACCGATGAATCCTGCTCCACCTGTTACTACAATGAGTTGGTCGTCATACAATTTCATTTTTCTCTCACTCATACCATCGATTTGCGCTTCGATTAATAAATTTCACTTTTATGGCCGCTGTCCCCACAATGTGTGGCGGTGTGACGTCCCCTAAACAAAAAAATGCGGTTCCTGAACCACATAGCAACACGGTTTTGAATCCGGCAGCAAGCAACGTTTCTTTAATTTCCCGCAGTCGGGGCAATAACCGAAATGCGGCTTCTTCTAGGTCATTATAATATTCCGGCTCCCCTAATTCCACCTTTTTTAGCGATTCTTCGGGATCTCTCGGGGGTAATTGGTCGATCTCTAACGCGGAGTACACATGGGGGGTGGACAATCCTTCTAAGGGTTTGACGATCCAAACTTCTTGGGACTGCAACGGGCTGATGGGTTGTAGAATCTCTCCCCTTCCACGGCAATGGGCTGTCCCTTCGCTTAAGAAAAAGGGGACGTCGGAGCCAAGGGTGGAGCCAATGGACTGGAGTTGTTCGATGGAGAACGGCTGTCCGAGGAGCTGATTAATCCCCCACAAGGCAGTTGCGGCGTCACCGCTACCTCCGCCTAGTCCTGCTTGTACAGGAATCTGCTTTTCTAGGTGGATGTGGACATGAAAATCTTGGGAATGGGCTTTTCGTATCTTGTGTAGCGCTGCGATGACTAAGTTGGTGGAGTCGGTGGGTAGGTAAGGGTCGCTACAAGTAAAGCGATCTTGGGGGGCTAGGCGGATGCGTAAGGTGTCAAATAGGGAAATGGTCTGCATGAGAGAGGCAAGTTCATGGTAGCCGTCGGGGCGCTTTTTGACGATTTTGAGGAACAGGTTGATTTTCGCGGGGGAATGGAGCGTAAGCATGTAGGGCCTCTGATCAAGGGGTAAAGGGATGCGAAGACAGGGATGCCCTGTCTTCGCACTCTGGAGCCGATGCTATTGCTGTTGCAATGTAGCGTTCGATTCCACTTTCAGCGTGCAATTCGCTTCTACACCTTCCGGTAAACGGAAATGGATGTTGTGGGATCCAATTTCCTTAATGGGGTGTTTCAAGTGAACGTAACGCTTCTCAATCGCAATTTGATGCTGATTTTGGAGGAGCTCGACGATGTCTGCTGCTGTGACGGAACCGTACATTTTCCCTTCTTGGTCTGTGTTAACGGTTGTTTCGATCACGAGGTCAACAAAACGCGCAGCGAGAGCTTCAGACTCATTACGGTCTTGGATCGCCTTTTGTTTGCGCTCTTCTTGCAGTTTTGCTTGCATGCGGATCGTGCGTGCGTCAGCGATGACTGCTTTTCCTTGTGGAAGCAAAAAGTTACGGGCATACCCGGGGCGAACCTCAACGATATCGCCTTTGCGTCCTAAGTCCTCTACATCGTCTACTAATAAGAGTTTTGATGCCATGTTGTTATTTCTCCTTAAGTCTATTAAACGTCGGCAACAAATGGCAACAGCGCCATGAAACGTGCACGTTTGATGGCCGAAGCCAATTTCTTTTGAAAATGGGCGCTAACCCCTGTAATACGGCGAGGAAGAATCTTACCTCGGTCTGTAATAAACTTTTGAAGAGTGTTGACGTCTTTGTAATCAATCTCTTTCACCCCTGCTGCTGTAAATGGGCAGCTTTTGCGGCGGCGTGTACGGCTTTCGCCACCTTCAGGCATCCTTCGCGGCGCTTTTTGTTCCATCATGATTCCTCCTATTGGGCCTCTTCTAAGGTTTTAAACTCAATTTTTTCCACTACGCTATCAGCGCGCAGGGTGACGAAGCGAATGAGGTCCTCATTGAGGTGGTACTCTGCCCACAGTTCCGCAATCGCAGGTGTTACGACATCGAAGTAAACGATGTAGTAATAGCCTTCTCTGTACCCATCGATCTCGTAGGCCAAACGGCGTCTTCCTTGATCGTGAATTTTAAAAATGGTTCCTCCCTTCGCTGTGATCTCATTCAAGATTTTGTCGAGGGCTTTTTGACGGGCGTCATCGCTCAATGTAGCGCTAATGATGTACATCCCTTCATAAAGGTGCTTTTTTTGTTGTTTGCTCATTTATTCCTCTCCTGACTTAGGCGCAACGCCCGTGTCTGAACTGTTCTTAACTTTTATATTGTATTCATTCATCACCTGCTCGACAGGGTTGTCCAACAACCGTAATAGGGCTTCTACGCCTCTGTCTAACTGGTCATGAAGCTGCACTAATTCGGCAGCGGTAAAATTTTCCAACACATAATCGGCTAGGTCCTGCTCCGGATGTTTTGCCCCGATCCCCATTCTGACGCGTAGGTAGTGGGGGGTCTGCAAAAACCTTTCCAGATCCTTTAGGCCGTTATGCCCTCCGGAACTACCGCTCGGTTTAATCCTTACATGTCCAAGGGGGAGGTCGCAGTCGTCGACAGCGACGATGAGTTCGTCCGTATGGATTTTGTAGTAAGACTGGTACGCCTTGGCGGCGCGTCCGCTTTCATTCATGTAAGTCAACGGCACACAGAGGTGCAGGGGCTTTCCGTGATGGACGCCTTTGGCACACATCATCTGAAGCCGTTTATCTTCTCGCAAGGTCCATCCTAACCGCTCTGCCAGTTGTTGCACGAGCAGGTGATGAATGAATACAATATAAAAGTTAAGAACAGTTCAGACACGGGCGT
>Ga0351956_1098_pt1 | contig 13471 bp, 11 predicted proteins | sample TotcelT113001L13_FD_205809 | JGI IMG/M metagenome (GOLD analysis project Ga0351956, IMG submission 205809) | Enriched cells from coal bed in the Powder River Basin, Montana, United States - Total cells T11 rep3 HSBNCT.T11.300.1.L13 ...
ACGACCACATGGCGTTGAATCGTGCTCATCCGTTTTCCTTGTCTGAAAAGATGCGCGTTTGGTATCGGCATCCCCCGCAGCAGTTGCTGAGTCATGCAGGACGCTGCCGGAAAATTTTGTGGAGAATCGGTTGCTCGGGACCGTGGAAATGAGGAATCCCGCGTCCAGGGGTTGCAGGCGAATAGGTTGGAATTACAGCGGAAATCGGAGCGGCATCTTTTCCCCCCAATCGGTTTGATGATGCGGGCTGAAAAAAGCGATCCGGAACGATATGATGCGCCACCCTAACGTCAACCGGGGAGTTTGTCAACGATTGAATATGCCCTGTTGCCCCTTTCTAAAGAGACCTCCTCTGTGATATGAGGAGATCAATATTGAATACCCCGAAAGGCGGCAGGAAAAAGATGGAACCCTCGAAAATCGATGCACCCGCGGAGAATCCGGCGGAACGCTATCATCTGCGGATCGCGGCGGAACTTCACATCGGCAACGCACAGGTCGCGGCGACCGCGCAACTCCTCGGCGAGGGGGCGACGGTGCCTTTCATCGCCCGCTACCGGAAGGAGGTGACGGGAACCCTCGACGAGGTCCAGATCACCGATATCCGCGACCGCCTCGCCCAACTCGCCGAGCTGGACAAACGGCGCGAGGCGATCCTCAAATCCCTCACGGAACGGGAGCTTCTCACCGACGAACTCGCCGCGAAGATCGCCGCCGCCGAAACGCTCTCCGTTCTCGAAGACATCTATCTCCCCTTCCGCCCCAAGCGGCGGACGCGGGCGACCGTCGCCCGGGAGAAGGGGCTGGAGCCGCTCGCGCAGGGAATTTTCGCCCAGGAGGCGGCGTTCGACCCGCTTGCGGAGGCCGCCGCCTTCGTCGATCCGGAAAAGGGGATCGCCACGGCGGAGGAGGCGCTCGCCGGGGCGAGGGACATCATCGCCGAATGGGTGAACGAAAACGAGCAGGCCCGCGCCCGGATGCGGGAATACTTCACGGCCAAGGCCCTCTTCCAGTCCCGGGTCATCCCCGGGAAGGAGACGGAGGGAAGCCGGTACCGGGACTATTTCGAATGGGATGAACCGGCCGCCAAGGCCCCCTCCCACCGCGTCCTCGCGATGCGGCGCGGCGAGAAGGAGGAGTTCCTGACTCTCCGCGTCGTCCCGCCGGAGGCGGAGGCGATTGCCATCCTCGACGGGATGTTCGTCCGGGGAAATGGTTTGGCCGCCGGACAGGTCCGGTCGGCGGTCGAGGACTCCTATCGGCGGCTCCTCGCCAACGCCATGGAAACCGAGATCCGCCTGGCCGCGAAAAAGCGGGCCGACGCGGAGGCGATCCGCGTCTTCGCCGAAAACCTCCGCCAGCTCCTGCTCGCCCCACCACTCGGTCAGAAGCGGCTCCTCGCCGTCGATCCCGGCTTCCGGACCGGGTGCAAGATGGTCTGCCTCGACGCCCAGGGAAAGCTCCTCCACTTCGACGCGATCTTCCCCCACCTTTCGGAAAAGGCGCGGTCGGAGGCAGCCGAAACGGTCCGGAAGCTCTGCGGCCGCTTCCGGATCGAGGCGATCGCCGTCGGGAACGGGACGGCGGGCCGCGAGACGGAGACCTTTCTCCGGGAAACGGGGCTGCCGGAGGCGGTTCAGATCATCATGGTCAACGAGAGCGGCGCCTCGGTCTATTCCGCCTCGAAGATCGCCCGGGAGGAGTTTCCCAACGATGACGTCACCGTCCGCGGGGCGGTTTCCATCGGCCGGCGGCTGGCGGACCCGCTGGCCGAGCTGGTCAAGATCGATCCGAAGGCGATCGGCGTGGGGCAGTACCAGCACGACGTCGATCAGACGGAACTCAAGCAGAGCCTCGACGATACCGTGATGAGCTGCGTGAACGCGGTCGGCGTCGAGCTGAACACGGCGAGCGCGGCGCTCCTCACCTACGTCTCCGGCCTCGGTCCCGCGCTGGCGGCGAAGATCGTCGCCTGGCGGGATGAGAGGGGCCCCTTCCCCTCCCGCGAGGCGCTCAAGGAGGTGCCCCGCCTCGGGGCGAAGGCCTTCGTCCAGGCCGCCGGCTTCCTCCGGATTCGCAATGGGGAGAATCCCCTCGACGCCTCCGCCGTCCATCCCGAAAGCTATGGGATCGTCGATCAAATGGCGGAAGACCTGAACTGCTCGATCGCCGACCTGATGCGCGACGAGGCGCTCCGGAAGCGGATCGATCCGACCCGGTACGTCACGGACGAGGTCGGCCTCCCGACCCTGAACGACATCCTCGCCGAGCTGGACCGGCCGGGACGCGACCCCCGGGAGCGGTTCGAGGTCTTCCGGTTCGCCGAGGGGATCGAAAAGATCGAGGACTTGCAGCCGGGGATGAAGCTTCCCGGGATCGTGACGAACCTGACCGCCTTCGGCGCCTTTGTGGATATCGGCGTCCACCAGGACGGCCTGGTCCACCTGAGTCAGATCGCCGATAAGTTCGTGAAAGACCCGGGCGAGGTGCTGAAGGTCCGCCAGGCCATCGAAGTGACCGTCCTCGCCGTGGACCTGGAGCGGAAGCGGATCTCGTTGACGTTGAAAAAGCAGCCGGCGGCGGGCGGAAAACCGGCCCATCCGACCGAGAAAAAAGAGAACCTGGAGAACCGGCCCGCCGGGGAAGGACCCCGGCCGAAAATCACGCCGGGGAAACCGCCGCAGGAACGGCAGGAACATGGGAGGCAACGGGAGAAGTCCGGCCGCGGTCGGCCGCAACCGGGGAAACCTCACAGCGAGAAGGTCCCGTTCAATAACCCGTTCGCCGCGGTCTTTGGGAAGAAGTAGAAGGATTTACTCTTTCGGCTTTTTCCCTTCTTTCTCGGGAGGCTTCCGCTCGCTTCGCTTTTCCAAATCCTCTTCAGAGGGCTTCGCTCCCTTCGGTTTTTCAACTTGTTTTTCGACGGGTTTCTGCTCCCTCGGTTTCTCTACCGCCTCTCTTTGGGGCGGCTTGACCGTCTCTTTCGCTTTTGTCGGCGCAACGCGCTCCGGTCGTGCCGCGGGCTGAGAGGGCTGAGCCTTTTTAGCGGGGGCTGCGCGCTCCGGTCCTGCGGGTTGTTTGGGCTTCTCCTCGCGGGTCGCTTTTGCCGGCGCAACGCGCTCCGGTTGCACTGCGGGCTGAGAAGACTGAGCCGGTTTTTCGGGAGCCACGCGCTCCGGTCGTGCGGCTTGCTTGGGTTTCTCCTCACGAGCCGCTTTTGCCGGCGCAACGCGCTCTGGTTGCATCGCGGGCTGAGAGGGCTGAGCCTTTTTTGCGGGGGCTGCGCGCTCCGGTCCTGCGGGTTGTTTGGGCTTCTCCTCGCGGGTCGCTTTTGCCGGCGCAACACGCTCTGGTCGTGCCACGGGCTGCGCAGGCTTCTGCTCGGTCTTGGGAGCCACCCCGGAACGGGCTCCCGCTTTTCCCTCTCCGCGATTCTTGATTTCCTTTTGCAGAAGCTTTACTTCCGATTTCGGCCGGTTCACTTCGCCTGCGGGCACAATATAGTTCGTGACCTTCGGCGCTTCGATCCGGGCCTCGCGGTTGACCTTCCCCTCCGGGACGCTCTTCACCCGTTCCTGGACCGCGGAGCCTCTTTCTTTCTTTCCCTCACGAATGATTGTCTCATTCTGTTGAATCCGCTTGATCACGGTGTTGTGAGGCTTCTCGTTTACCTTTGCGTTTGTGTAGTTGTACCGCTGCTTGCTCGTCGTGTAATTGTTGATCACCGTGTTGTTGACAATCGGCGCCGCACGGTAGTTGTTGACGAGCGTGGCAGGCTTGATGTTGCTCACCCGGACCTTCGTGTAATTGTTCACACGATGGAAATTGTTCTGGTCAACCACGATGGCACGGTTTACGTAGGCATAATTCCCAATGTTGATGTTGATCTGGTTGATGTTGACATTGTTCACAACCACCGCATGAGGGCCTCCCCAGTTGCGGTGGCTGTAGTACGTCTCGCGCGGCGCCAGAGGCACCCATCCCACATAGGATCCCGTGTGAATCCAGGAAACCCTTCCGGGATACCAGTAGAAGCCCACGTCGAGGAGGGGGAACCCGACGCGCACGCTTACCACAGGCGGGGCCCAGTACCAGTAATTCCGCGCGTAGATCCAGTTTCCGTAATGGTGGGTGACGTAACCGAAGGGCTCCGCCGGGATCCAGGTCTGGTCCCCATACCAGTCGGTCCAGCGGCCCACAGTGAAAGGCGACCAGCCTACAGCAACTCTTGGCCGCCAGAACCAGCGCTCCGAACCTTCATAGGGGATCCTCTCCCAGCTTCCATTCTCTTCAAGGGCATACGCCTGGTCTCGGAGACTGGGCGGAAGATATTCGAACGACCGTCCCCTCACCCTGGCTTTCGCCGCCCAAAAGTTTTCCCGGACCGTGTTCCACCGGTTCCAGCCGGGATCGACGGTTCCCTCACCATACGACACTTGCCGCTCGTCAGCGAGGATCGACGGGAATCCGGCCGCCACATCATATTTGGCTTGCGTCGCCGAGTGGACGAAACTCACTCTCCCCTGGATCGCGACCGTTTCGACGGAATCGTCGCCCACGTAGAAGTCGAAGACCGTGCCGGGATAGGCGAGGACATACCCGAAGGGACTCGTGACCCTGATGACCATGTCGGAGCTTTTGTTGTAGAACCGTGCCATGCCCGAAGCCACGTCCATTTCGGCCAGGTCTGAGTCCAGGGCGATGAACTGGATCTGCGTGCTGTTCCCGATCCTGATCCAGGTCCCGTTGGGGACGATCAGCTCCGCCGTCCCCCGGCTTCCCGAAAAGAAGGTATCCTCTGTGCCGAAGGGTGCGTCCCTGACCACGGCCACCCAGTCGTTCTCTTCAGGAATATATCGGAGCAGGTCTCCTTCAATATGAAATATGCGGCCGACCACCATGGCCGGCTCGTCTGCAGCCGAGGACGACGGAACCATCGCCAACGCGGCAATAAACAAACACACCAGCAATTCCATCCATCTCTTCATTGTCTTCACCTTCTGCGCAACCACATCATCCGTCGATGCGGTTTTTCCCGCTCTGCCATATTCATTCAACTTTTCTTCCCTTTTTTTCACTCACGTCGGGGAGATAACCCCCATGATCTACGGTGAGCGATATCCCATCATTCCCCCGGCCGCCGAGGCGATCATTGACCAGAGCCGGAAGATTCGCGAACCCATCAGCGGATCAACCCGAGAATGCCGGTCACAATAAGATAAATGGCAACGATATAACTCAACAGTCTCGGGACAAAGAGAATCAAGATTCCCGCGATGATAGCAACCACAGGCTGTGGCGTTAAAGCGATTTGCATGGCGCCTGGCCTCCTTTCTCAGCTCAGCATGAGCCGATATTTCCTTCATTCATGGGCTCTGATGAAGGGATGATGCGTTTTCCCAAACCCTGTTTGCATCCCGCCTTTTTACCTCGCTGCCCTGCGGACGTTGATCTCCTGGCCCGATCTCATCAATTGCCTGTTCGCCAGAATGACCGGATCAATAATCTCCCCGCAGATCAAACATTTCCATCCCCAAAACTGTTCATCGGGACCATAAAACTTGTCATAAAGCAAGGCGCCCCCACAACGAAGACATTTTGTAAAAAGCGATTTATCCATTGATTTCCTCCAGTTCTGTTGGGTGGAAAATGGTATGGAATTCCCTTGCATAGGGCTCTTTGAGAAGATTCATCGCCCCCCGGAGCACCCGGAAATGGTCCGATTTCAGGTGCTTCTTCAGGTTCCTTTCGGTATCCCATTCTTCAAGAAGAAAGAGTCGATTTTCATCCTCGACACTCTGGCAGAAGTCGCAACGCCGGCATCCCTTCTCCATCCTTATGGATTCGGACAGCGAAGCAATCGTCTGCGACAATTCCATGCGCTTCTCGGAAAAGACCGTCATTCGTGTGATTACGAGGATCATGAAAATTACTCCTCCGGCAACGATTAATGTCTGTCCTGTAATGCCCGAAAGTGGGAATGACAGGGAAGATTGGATGCCGGACTAAAGTCCGCCCCGGACTTGATCCGAGATCCGGCATGCCAACCTGTTATTTGTTTACCTGCCGAAGCACCAAGTGCAAATGGCCTGCCAATAACCGAAAGGAAAGTAAAAAAATAGATTCATCCTTTAATAACAACTCATTGGGTTGATCGGAGAGAATCGTGTGAAGCATAAAATGACTCGTTTGGCCTCAATATTTGGTGGTGCCTCAAAATGTTGAGGGAACCTTGAGAGATGGGCACACCCAGCCGTAAATCCCACACATCCCATAACCAGCCCCCAAACAGCACCCTGACAAAAACCACCACAGGGTTCATCCGGCCCGCCCGAATGCCGGATACCGTTCGCATCGACCGAATGTTTGTTCTCCATTCATGATCACTTTTTACACTTTTACGCTGCCGTGACCAATCCCTTCGTCACCGGATGAATTGCCTGAGCTTCAACTGGCGCACTTTGCCAAGGCTCTTATTTTTGGGTGTCTCTTACGGCGTCCTGAACTTTCTCACCCGCCTTTTCGATCTGGTCTCCGGCTTTTTCTACCGCCTTATCGATTTTCTTGCCGGCTTTCTCGACCGGGCCTTCTTTTGTGCAGCCGGACAGCCCAACCATCAGGACGATCATCACCAATACTTTGACGACGCTTTGAACGTATTTCCTCATGAGTATCCTCCTTAACGAACATCATTCCCGGTTTCTACTTGAAGGCATGAACGGCCGTATTCACAGCTTTCGTCAGGCGGCCCTTGGTGTCCTGAAACGCTTCTTTCCCCAGTTCAGCCAACTCATCCACCTTTTCCTCCATTTCGCCGACCTTCTCCTTCGTGGAAGACTCCAGGTGCTTCAACTGCTTGACCGCCGATTCATAGGCCTTGCTGCTCTTTTTCAACGCCGTCTCGTATTCCTCTTTGGCCTTCATCAGCAATTTCTCCGCCTTTCTGTTGATATCCTCCCGTGTCTTTCGACCGCTTTGTGGTGCATAGAGAAGAGCGATCACGGCGCCAATGACGCCCCCAACAATAATACCTTTCATGAAACCTTCGATCTGATTTGACATGGCTTTGCCTCTCCTTTTTCTCTATTCGTATGTTCGCTGACGTTACATCTTGTCTTCAACCTTCAAGTTCATCTGGTTTGATTGTTCATACACATTACCCGTAGAGACACTGCAACACCGGCCAACGCAGAGCCGGCATTCCATCAAACCGCCTCAGATCCGCCCCATCAGCAGCAGGATAAGCACAATCAGAAGAACCAATCCGATTCCGCCGCTGGGATAGTATCCCCATTTTTTACTGTGAGGCCAGGTGGGTAGTGCGCCGACTAAGACGAGAATAAGAATAACGATCAGTATCGTCCCCATATTTTTCCTCCTTTCCTGCTATTTGCGGTCATAGATCATTCCACTGCCCGCTGCGCCGGTCACCATTCAGATAAGCCTTAATGTTCTGCTCCATTTCCGACGGGAAGTTCGGCACGGGGCCCAATAGCTTATCGCGGTACGCCCTGAGCATGATTTCTCTGAACACCGGCAGCGCGACTCTGCCGCCGGTTTCTTTGGCGCCGAGGGAACGGTTGTCGTCAAAACCGATTCTGACGGCGATCGTGATTCCTTCGAGCCCATAAGTAGAGCCGATGAAAAGCGCATCCCGGAACTCATTTGTCGTCCCTGTCTTTCCCATAACGGCAATCGGAAACCCGCTGACGTCGAGCGCATGAGCCGTGCCGCCTGGAATACGCACGACACCGCGCAGGCCTTCCTGAATGAGCGCAAGAACGCCGTCGTCAAGATCGACCGGAGCCTCTCCCGATTCGTATTCGGTCGCTACCTGGCCCGAATCGAGGAGGATCCTCCGGATCACATGCGGCTGCGCAACGATGCCCGATGCCATGGTGCGGTATGCATTGGCGAGTTCCAGTAACGTCACTTCGGAGGCGCCCAACGCTGTCGACGCATAGGCCTTCAACGGCGTCTTGACCCCCATGCTCTTTGACACCTGTAGGACGCTATCAATTCCGATTTGCTCTGTAACCCAAATCGCGACGGCGTTTCTGGATTCCGCCAGCGCCTCGCGGAGGGGGATCACACCCTTGAATTGACCATCGTAGTTTGAGATCCATTTCGTACTTTCCGGCCCACCATCGGGAATCTCGATCGGTTCGTCGGGAACCATTGAGTCGAGGGTAAATTTCCCCCGCCGAAAAGCAGCAAGATAGACAAAGGGCTTCATTGCGGACCCGGGTTGCCGCAGGGATTGCGTGACGCGGTTAAAATCACTATACGATGCGGAGCGACCTTTGTAGAACCGACGGCCACCGGTCTCGGCGAGGATCCCCGCATCGCGGTTCCTCAGCACGATGACTGATCCCTGGATGAGCCCTTTGGAACGGGGGTGTCGTTTTTCATAACTTTCGAGGCCGCGCTCCAGCGCCTCATTCATGATTCGCTGCATGCGGGCGTCCACTGTTGAATAAACGTGGATACGTCCCTGCAGAAGGTCTTCAATGCCGATGCCGGCGCCGTTTGCCTTGAGCTCCTGCAAGACATTTTCAACGATCGCGGGAGCCGGAAGCATTTTGTCCTTGTGCCTCACGACGACCTGAATCGGATGCCGTTCAGCCGCTCTCAGCCTATCCCGAGAGAGAAAACCGTTCACGGCCATCAGCGCCAGGATTTGATTTCTTCGGCGCAAGATTTTCGTGGTTTCTTTTCCGCTGGGAGCATAGATGCGAGGCGATTTTGCGATGCCTGCCAGCAGCGCTGCCTTATCCGCATCCTCCACGGTGAACGTGTCGATAGGTCGCCCAAGGTAGTATTCAGCCGCCCTCGCAATTCCGTACTGACCGTTGCCCGTGTAAACAAAGCTGGCGTATCGAGCCAGAATTTCTTCCTTGGCTCGGCGCTTAGAACCGAAGCGCTTCCGCATCTCTTCCTCAACCCACAACGATAGTCTCATTTCCTCCAGCTTCCGAAACAGCTTGTTGACGCTTCGCGGGCCAATCACGGAAGACAGTCCGCGAAGCAGAAGCGCCCCATGCAAAAGCGGCTTGCTGTTTTCCTGAGCCGTTAGCTTTTGAAGAAAATGACCGCGGACAATTTGTTGCGTGATGGTCGAGCCGCCTTGCGGGAAGATGCCGCCGCTATTCATCTCCTCTTTCCCCGCCGACCTTGTTAGGTGCGACACCAAGGCGCCGATCCGCACTTTGCTCAATACGCGAGGAATTGTCGAATAGTCCACCCCGTTGTGTGAAAAGAAGTTCTTGTCTTCGGCGGCGAGAATCGCGGCTAGAACAATGGGCGGCATATCATCATACTTAATATTCCGCCGGTACTCTCTTGCCATCTCAATCAGCGACTGGTTGTTTGCATCGTAGACACAGCCGATCGCCGGAAACTCAAACCGGGCGAATGGTCCGATGTCGGGAAGGTTGGTTCGGTCAAAATAGAGGTGATGAAATCCGACGGCAACAATAACGGCAGTGATGACTGCTGTGCAAACCAGCATGCTCACGATACCCATCTTCCAACGCAGGGTTACGAAGCGGATGAAACGGATTTTGCGAACAAGATTTTTTTTCATCCTTCAAGATCTCAATCCTTCTCTTCCCGTAACTGCCGAACTCTGTGAGTAAACCCCCGGCAGAGCCGGAGGTTTACTCAGGAGAAATTACTCTTCAAGAATAAAAGTTATCCGACTACACAATAGACGGGCATTCCTAAAACTAGAACCTGAATCTCATGCCCAGGCCGAAGCGGCCCTGATCCGATATTTTGTCCATCTCATCGATCGCGGAACGTCCTTCAATAAAAAGCGTTCCATTAAAGGTGCCCCGGTTTCCAAAGAGCAAGAAGCCCAGGTTTGCAATTGCATCCACGTGGCCGCCGTCACCGGACCAGTACCCGGCGCCCAAGCCGAAGGACAGTCTGTTCCACCAATGGTAATCCAGCATGGCATCGGCGATGAAGGCGCTTCCACCATCCTCACCAGCGATCCGAAAGGACCCTCCCACAAAACCGATGAAACTAAGCTTGTCGACCAGAGGTATTTCGTAGCCCACGCGGGCAAACAGGTAGCTTGCAGGATCATTCTGACGGTAAAAACCGGCATCTACGACCAATGGACATTTGGCAGCGGATACCGCTGCCACGGAAGCGGCCGGCGCTATTTCCTTGGCGGCTGGCATCGGCGCCGGGGGTGCGGGTTCCGGGGCGGGCACTGGCGCAGGAGGTGCGGCCACCGGGGCTGGCATCGGCGCAAGAGGCGCAGGTTCCGGGGGCGCGGGAGCAGGTACAACCGCAGCTTTTTCCGGGACGGCAGGCATCGGTGCAGGAATCTCGGCAATGTTTCTCAGCGAAAGGTTGCCGCACGCATTCAGGACGACAAACTCATGACGCTTGCCGTTTCTGTCGATGTAAAAGCGGTAGGCGTCCAATGGCCCGGCGCCTCCCCAGGTCACATCTTTGGCAACGATGACCGGCCCGCTACCCTTCTTTCTGAATAGCATCCACTGAAATTTCTCTCCGGGCAAAACCTTTATTGAATCGATGGTCGCGGAGGGAAATTGCACGGAAAAAGCTGGGTATAGATCAGGATAACCTGCCTTCGTAAAGCCAGTTCTTATATGGCTGTTTCGGCTTTTTACCAGCGCTGCAAGGTCGGCCTCGGACGTCAACGGCGGACGATAAAAAGGATTTACACCGACTCGCTTCATTGTGCTGGCTGCAAAAGCGGATGATACAAAGCCCCCAAGCAGGCACATGATAAGCAGAGCAAAAAACAGCTTCATTTTCATCGTTATATCCCCCTTTCTCATCGTAAAATAAAACGTTTATAGCCCTTTACGGTGTAATTCCCGTAATCCCCGATCCCGTCAAAACGATCAGACCGTGCATTGGGGTGAAATGACTGGGATCGAGAAATAACAATAGCTAATGACTTGCCAATGGCTGAAGCAAAATCAGAAATCAGTATTAATGCTATAATAACAGTTAATTACACGAAGAGGAGAGGACGGCGGAAAAGGATGAAATGATCTCGTTGCCCTCAATATTTGGCGGAACCTCAGTATATTGAGGGATGACTGAGGGAAGGGAGATAGACTAATCTCGTTCTTTTGTCTTCGATCGGATGATTCCGAGCTTGTGCATTCTCGCCCTCAAGGTGCTCGGGTGGAGACCCAGAATCGCCGCGGCCCCGTCCTTCCCCTCGATGCGCCATTGGGTCTCCGAAAAGACCTTCAGAATCTGGTTCCGCTCCGCCTCTTCCAGGGTCCCCACGGCGGAGGAAACGGACGGAGATGAAATCTCCAGTTTATCCGCGAGCTGCAACACCGGCCCGGGGCACAAGATCACAGCCCGTTCAATGATGCTTTCCAGCTCCCGGACATTCCCGGGCCACGAATAATCCTGCAGCGCCTTCAGCGTCCCCTTCTGGATCGACGTGATCTGTTTCCCCATTTTCCGGGAATACCGCTCCATGAAGGCTTGGACCATCAGCGGGATGTCCTCCTTGCGCTGCCGCAGCGGCGGAACCGTGATCGGGAAGACGTTGAGCCGATAGTAAAGGTCCTGCCGAAACCGCCCCTTGCGCACCTCCTCCTCGAGGTCGCGATTGGTCGTGGCGATGATCCGCACATCGACCTTGATCGTCTGAGAGGAGCCCAAGCGCTCAAACTCCCCGTGCTGGATCACCCGGAGCAGCTTCGCCTGCAACTCCAGCGGCAGCTCCCCGATCTCGTCCAGGCAAAGGGTGGAACCATGGGCGATCTCGAACCGGCCGATCTGACGGGTATCCGCCCCGGTAAACGCCCCCTTCTCCCGACCGAACAACTCGCTCTCAATCAAATTGCCCGGCAGGGCGGCGCAGTTCACCGTGATCAAGGACCGCTCCCTGCGGGGACTCATGGCATGGATGGCAAAAGCGATCAGTTCCTTCCCCGTTCCGGTCTCCCCGAAGATGAGGACCGTCGTGTCCCCCGGCGCAACCTGTTCCGCGCGATAGAGAACATACTTGAGACCGTCGCTCTGCCCGAGAATATTCTCAAACCGATGCTTCATCTTGTGCTCTTGGCGAAAGTAGACGTTCTCCGCCTCGAGCTGATCTTTCATGGCCTTAATCTCCGAAAGCGCCGTCTGAAGTTCTACCGTCCGCTCCTCCACCCGCCTCTCCAACTCATCATGCGCCTTCTGCAGCGTCTCCTCAATCCGCTTGCGCTTGGTCAAGTCCACCATGACGACGACTATGCCGATGACGCCTTCAGAAGTAACCAGCGCATTTGCACTCAAAAGAAAGGAAAAGACCCGATTCTCCTTTCGCTTGAAAACGACCTCCACCCCGTCGAGGAATTGGTCGCCCATGGCAGACAGAAGGACAAAGGGCGTCCCGTTTGGATAGAGGAGATGAAAGGTCTCGTCAAAGGTCTGCAAGACGGGGCTTTTGCCGAAGAGCCGCTGGGTCGACTGGCTGACACGGAGGATACGGCCCTGACGGTCGCAAAGGACGAATATTTCCGCAGCCTGATTGAAGATTTGCGTGGTCAGTTTTCCCTCCGCCAAGATCTCTTCATTGCGCTTTTGCTCGGTCAGGTCGGTCACCACCATACACGCCGCACCGTGCATATCCGTGTGTTGAAGGGCGCTGATGGAAAGAAAAACCGGCACGGAAACGCCGCCTCCGGTCTGTAAGGCCATCTCCAGCTTGCCGTTCCCCTGCAAGCCCCGCTCCATCAATGCCCCGAATAATGGGAGATCTGTGGATGAAATGTACTGTTGGATTGAAGATCCGATCACTCTTTCCAGAGGTCCCTGAACGATCTCGGCAAACCGTTGGTTACAGAAAAGAATCGTGCCGTCCGAGGTCAGCGTGACAGCCCCTTCGTTCATCGTTTCGACCATAACCCGGTAAGGATGATCGGCGCCCGACAGGGTGAAGACCCGCTCTCCTTGTGCCGTTTCGACAACGAGACCATCCACCTCGCCGCTCCGGATCGCATGCAGCGTTTCCTCGGCTTCCATCAACCGCGCGGTAAGTTCCCGCAACTCATCCAAAAGCTGCCGGCGTTTCTTGTCCGATGGGTTCATGGATTCATACTCTTCGGTTTCAGACTCTTGGGTTTCAGACCGATGCCGACCAGAAATCTTTCCGTATCCGACATGTCGCCGATGAGCTTCCGGAGCGGCAGGGGGAGTTTCTTGATAAGCGTTGGGGTGGCGATAATCTCCTCTGCCTGGGCGAGCTTGAGCTGCTGATAGATATCGATTACGTCGAGTTCGTAGCGGCCCGTCAGGTGCTTTTCACACAGTTTCTGGACATTGGCAATGGTCCGGGTTGATTTTACGGTCATCCCGGTGACATACAGCCGGAGAACATACCTTGCCTCATCCCGCTCCGCCGCCGCTTTTTCGAATTCCTCAGTGCTCGTTTTTCTTCTTTTCCTCTCCATCGCGGTTACACCAAAATGGATTT
>Ga0351956_1105_pt1 | contig 12919 bp, 10 predicted proteins | sample TotcelT113001L13_FD_205809 | JGI IMG/M metagenome (GOLD analysis project Ga0351956, IMG submission 205809) | Enriched cells from coal bed in the Powder River Basin, Montana, United States - Total cells T11 rep3 HSBNCT.T11.300.1.L13 ...
AGCAGACTAAGCAGGCGAAGCAGGCTAAGCAGACTAGGCAGACTAGCAAGCCGATCTCGGCGGTGTGGTTGCCTTGGCGGGTGAAATCAGGAAACCGGGCAATCTTCCGAGGTAGGTCAGCTAGAGGGAAATAGAAGAGATCAGGTGAGATCGGGTGAGATCGTTGCAACGTCCTTGGCAACAGAAATCTTGCTCCGGCACCATTCCACTGCTTGGCCATCTGGCCATCGCCGGGGCGAATCAAGTCCATCAAGTACACGCCTGGCGAGCTACTCAAGCAGCGATCATGGCGGGTCATTCTACCATTGCCCATCTAAGGGCCATAGTTCTGCGATAGGGCGCATCAGGCAGTCTACCCCTCTGTCTGGGCTACCAGTAGTCAGAATGCGTCAGAAGCGATCCTGGGCGCAGCAATGGCCATGCCCCGTTTCTGCTGTATCTCTGGCTGACAACGGAGTAGATGTTGCATCCGGGATGTAATATCTCAAATTGCTGAGTTGGAAATTTTTTCCAAAATCAGTTCGACAAACAGCACGCGGAGCAAAGCTTCGCAAGCGTCCTGGGCCCGCACCCCGGCGATCACCAATTTGCCTTCGCGCGGGTCGTTGGCGTACGTGCACAGCTTGTCGACCGTGGCCCCGTTGCAGAGGTCCGAGAAGACGATCACCTCCGGTTGGGTGAGCATCAGCTTTGGCAGCAACTTGTCCGGCGTCACTCCGGACGCGCCGTCAAACGTGGTGATGTTGATGTTCTCGACGTCCGTCTCGTGCTTGGCTTTGTCTTCGACCCCCAAAAAGTCACGGAGCATGCGGTCGGTACTTCGCAACGAGACGTTCCAGGTGCTCGTGAAGCCGTTTCCCGGCGGGGCGGCGATCAGCACGATGCCCTGCGGGGCTCGCATGTGCTCCAACAGACGCTGTTGCGTCTGCTCCCGCATTCCCAATTCGTTCAACGTCTTAAAGTCCTTGCGCTTCTTGGCCACCAGGTCGATGATCGCGCGTTCCCCGGTTTTGACGCCTTGGGAGGTGAGGGTGCCGATAAACTTGGCTTTGGTAAGCTGATGCTCGATCTGAAACTTGCCCTCCTGGCGGACCCGCCGCTCTTCGATTTTCAATCCGGCCAGCGTTTTCAGCACGGCCAACATGCCGTCCCCGGTGGCCCGGTCGCGGACGTCGACGTTGTGCCACAGGCCGTCGATCATGTACTGGCCGGCGACCGCGTCGCGGGTAAAGTCCAGCATGATCTTGTCCGCCCGCTTCACCAAGGCGTCATACAACAACTCCTTGGTGGGCACCATCTGCTCGATCTGCCGCGCCGCGATTTCGCGCTGTTGGTTCTCCGGCCCCGACCCGCCGAGAGCACTCAGGTCGATTTCGGGTTCGACGACAGCGTTTTTTTTCTTCTTGAAAAAGATCATGTTGGGGGAGTCCTCAAAACGTGGTTTCGCGATTCGGCACCGCACACGCAGCCGCCACGCGACCGCATGTGCCGCAACGGCGGCTACAACATGGCAGATGACTTGGCTTCGATACCCTTGATGGCCATTTTCAAGGCGTCCGGGTTCGGGGCCACGGCGAACGCCGTCGGACGGTCGATCAATTCCGCATCCAACAGGTTCTTCAAGCTCATCGTAAAGTCCTGCATGCCGTCCTCCGCACCGATCCGGATGGCATCGGGCAATTTGTGGTCTTCGCTTTCCAATACCAACTTCTGGACCATGGTCGTAAAGAACATGATCTCGACCGTCGGCACCCGCGGCACGCCGGGCTTGATGGACTTCAACAATTTCTGCGCGACAATCCCCCGCATGTTGAACGCAATGGCGCTGCGGATCGCCCCATGCATCTGCTCCGGGAACAAGTCCAAGATGCGGCCGATCGTCGAAGAAGCCGTCGAGGCGTGGATCGTTCCGAACACCAAGTGCCCGGTCTCGGCCGCGTGGATGGCGGTCATGAACGTCTCCTCGTCCCGCATTTCCCCCACCAGCATGATGTCCGGGTCTTCACGCACGGCGTGCTTCATGGCGATCTGAAAGTCCTTGACGTCCATGCCGATCTCGCGCTGGTTGATCAGGGCCTTGTCTTCGGTGAACACGAATTCGATCGGGTCTTCCAGCGTCAGGATATGCACCCGCTCGCGCTGGTTGATATAGTTGAGCATCGAGGCAATCGTCGTGCTCTTGCCCGAACCGGTCACGCCCGCCAGCAGGATCATGCCCTGGTCGAAATTGCACAGGCTCTCGATGGATTCGGGCAGAAACAAGCCCTTAAAGTCCGGAATCTTGTTGTTGACCCGGCGGGCCACCAGCCCCATGTGCCCCAACTGGCGGAGCAAGTTGACGCGGAACCGCCAGACAATGCCGTCGACGTCGCAGGTGTGGGCAAAGTCGGCGCCGCCTTCTTCCTCGAAGATCCGCTTGTTGCGATCGTTCATCATCGGCACCAGCAGCCGAGTCATCTCTTCGTCGTCGATCGGCGGACGGTTCAGCGGACGCAGTTCGTTGCGGACGCGGACCATCGGCGGCCGCCCCACCTTCATGTGCAAATCGCTGCCTTCCAGCTTGACCAAGGCGCGAAACAACTTGTCCACTTCCAGTTCGCGATGATGATGCAGGAAGCGTTCGATGTCCGGATCGTCGCTCGTTGCGACGGGAGCCGCCGCTTTTTCTCGTTCTGCCGTAGCCATGGGCACAGATCCTCTTCGTATCGTCGTTGATTACAATCTCACCGGGATACCCCGGGAGGCCATGAGAAGTTTGGTTTCCTGAATCGAATACTCGCCAAAATGAAAAATACTGGCCGCCAGCGCCGCATCCGCCCGGCCGATCAATACGGCGTCCGCCAGGTGTTCCGGCCGACCGGCGCCGCCGCTGGCAACCACAGGGATCGAAACCGCCTGACTGACGGCAGCCGTGATCTCCAAATCATAACCATCTTTCGTTCCGTCGCGATCCATGCTCGTCAAGACGACCTCGCCGGCACCCAGTTGCTCCATCTGCCGAGCCCAGGCGACGGCCTCCAAACCGGTCGGAATGCGGCCGCCGTGGATGTGGACTTCCCAAACCTCCCGTCCGTCCTTCCAAACCCGCTTGGGGTCGATATTCACTACAATACACTGACTGCCAAACCGCTTGGCGGCTTGCCTCACAAAATCCGGATTGCGGCAAGCGGCCGAATTGATGGAAACTTTGTCGGCGCCGGCGTTCAGCAGCGCGCGGATGTCCTCGATCGTCCGAATCCCGCCACCTACCGTCAGCGGCATGAACACCTGCTCCGCGGTCCGCTGTACGACGTCGATCATGATCTCGCGGTCTTCATGACTGGCCGTAATGTCCAAAAAGACCAGTTCGTCAGCCCCCTCCTGCTCGTACCGCGCGGCCACCGCGACGGGATCGCCGGCATCCCGCAGGTTCAGGAAATTGGTTCCTTTGACAACGCGGCCGCGGTCGACATCAAGACAGGGAATGACGCGTTTTGCTAACATATCGAAACGACCTAAACTACCAAAACTTGCGCCCATCGCAACGGGCCAAACTGCCCCGCCGAGCCCCAAATTGCCCCGCCGAGCCCCGGCGTCGTATCATTTTGCCACGTGGCACAGACGCTGGCTGCCTGTGCGACGACGTTATGGATCATCCGCACCGGAATAGCGTACCGGATAACCGTCCCCCCGGTCAACTAGCGTCCCGCGGCTGGTACTCCGGGGATTCGCGAGCCAACCGATCCAGCATGCCCTGCAGGGACTCTTCCAATTGCCGCATCAAAGGGTCGATTTCCACCGACCGGTCCCGCTCCGGACTGACCTCGATCGCTTCTCCGACCTCGATCACGACCGTCAGCGAGCCATGCACGGTCGCCCGATCCGTTAAATCCTCCTCGAATCGCTCAATCATCTCCAGCAACCTGTCCACCGAGGCGTATTCGTTCAGATAATTCGGCGGATAGTACGAAACCTGTTGCGCCAGGTACATGTCCGCCAGCTGGTCCCAGCGGCGGCGGCGTTCGGCCTCGTCCACCCGGCCCTCGATCATGTCGGGCAGGATCTTAATCCGCAATGCCTTGATGCGGGGAACCACGGGCCCGGATCGCGGCGTCCCCAACCATTCTTCTTCGAGCGGACACAGCAGACGATCGATCAGGCCGTCCAGACGTGCGGCCAACGGACCGGTCTGCGTCCGGCCGAAGTGTTCGATCTCTTTCAGGCACAACAGGGCGCAGCCGATTTTGGCAACCCGTTCCAGCAACGGCAGTTGCGTCTGGGGCCGCCACGATAACCGCGCCTCGATCCGCGTCAGCACGCGATCTGCCTGACGCTCGATATCCCCGCTAAACCGATACTTCAAGGCCACCGGATGAATGACAACTCGCCCGCCGGCGACGCGTTTGGCCCTTTTCTTCGCCGCTCCGCGCGCCAGAAAGGAAATGTCCAACAAGGCATGCAGGCGGTCGTTGTTCCGCGATGCGGCTCCTTCGGGAAACAGTACCAGCGGTCGCTCCGCCGTCTCCAAAATCTCCATCGCCGTATTGATCGCCTGCCGATCAATCCCTTCGCGATTGACGCTAAAGGCCCCCATCCGAGGAATGACCCAAGACATCAGCCGACTTTGGTGAAACAGGTGCCAACTGGCCATGCAATACAGGTGCGTACCCGCTTTCCGAGCCAGAAACCCCAGCACGACGGGGTCGGACGTGCGACAGTGATTGGGCGCCAGCAGGATTCCATGTCCCGCAGCCAACGAATCCTGCAAACGTTCCACATGACGGCATTCATGGGCGACCACTCCTTCGCGGCGGCGTAAGTGCGGCTCGTAAATCCGCAACTTCTGGAACAGCCAAGGCCAAAACAAACCTCGGTGGGGCGGCACAAAGGAATACGGCTTTTCGACGATCACGTTCTGCATGAGACGGTGATATCCTCTTGCGGCACGGGGCCCGTAACCGGAAGGGCACAGACGAACCGCATTCAATTTTGCCGGATCATAAACCAGACGACTTGTTAACGGAACGCCCGGCAAGATGGAATTCCGTACGCCGGAATCGGGCATGTGTGCGAGATCGCAGACTCTCCCCACGGGCCGACAATCGGCAAATCCGGCAGCTGCCTCGCCCGCCACGCCGGCCGCAACGACTCGCCTCGTAATCGCCTGATGCCCGACACCACGATTATCCGAAGTCGAGGGTGGGTTCGCCAAGGGGCCGGTCCGCGCCGGCTCGCAACCGGTCACGGAGCCTCGATCATGTCACCCAGTAAACCTCGCCCGAAACTCAAAGTCGTCAAACCCAAACTCCAGGGTGACGCAGCCGTCCGCTGGTCGGCCGCATTTATCGACTACGTCCGTAGCGAGTGCCACTTGGCAGACAATACCGTCCAGGCGTACCAGCGCGATATCCGCCGGTTCCAGCAGTGGCTCACGGAGAGCGGCAAGCCGATTCCCGAACTGGGAATTCGAGATCTGTCCGATTATGTCGGCTGGCTCCATCAGCGAAAGCTGGCTCCGGCCAGCATCGCCCGGCACATCGTCGGCCTGCGAATGTTCTTCCGTTACCTGCAACTGGAAGGCATTCTGCAGCACAATTTGGCCGAACTGCTGGGCAGTCAGAAGCTGTGGGAGCGCGTGCCCGAGGTGCTTTCCCCGGGCATGGTGCAGAAGTTCCTGGAAGCGCCGCGGCCCTACGATCCGTTTCCCCGACGGGATCGAGCCCTGCTGGAATTGCTGTACGCCACCGGCTGCCGCGCCTCCGAGCTGTCCCATCTGCGCGTCCAGGATCTGCATCTGACAGAAAGTTTCTGCTTGTGCCACGGCAAAGGCAACAAGCAGCGGCTGACGCCCTTGGGCCGCGCGGCCAGGGTTGCACTCCAGGATTACCTGGACCACGAACGCCCGCTGCTGGCCGCCGCCGCCGCTACGACGACGCCCGAGTGGCTGCTGCTGTCGCGCCGCGGCCGCCGACTGCGGCGCGAGGCGATCTGGGAACTGGTGAAAAAGTACGCCGTTCGCGCGGGCGTCTCGCCGACGATCAGTCCCCACACGCTCCGCCACAGCTTCGCCACGCACCTGCTGGCCGGCGGCGCCGACTTGCGCCAAGTCCAAGAGATGCTCGGCCACGCCAGCATCCAAACCACCCAAATCTATACGCACGTGGACCAGTCGCGATTGAAGAAGGTCCACAAGCAATTCCACCCACGAGCCTGATGCAGCAGGGCGCATCCTGGTTCGAAGGTGCCGAATTCGTCGGAATCCGCGTTCCGCCCGGATTCGCTACGGCGTTGTCGTCGATTCCAAGCCCTACGGTGGCGATTCCTCGCCCTCGAATCGTCCCCGCGTGCGGTCCGGCCATCGCGTCCGCGGCGATCCCAAGCGGACATCCATGTTCGTCAATTCTCCGTTTCGCCAGTTCTGTACCAGCAGGCCAACATCGCCGTTGGGACGAGCCCGCAACTGCAGTTCCGGCCCCAACGGGTACAAGCGGCGCTGGACGTAGCCGACTTGATAGCCCTCGACCGTCACAATGCGATCGCGAGGCTCCAAACCGGCGCGAGCTGCCGGACTGTTGGGAGTCACTCGCGTGATGACGACGCCGCCGGAGGTGTTGTAGGCGTAGACGCCGAGCCACCAGCGAGGCGGCGCGGCATATCCGGGTCCGGGCAGTATCCGAGCTTGCCCCGGCATGCCAGGACGCTCCTGCATTCCACCGGGCCAACCGTCCTCCGATTCTTCGCGGGACTCGCGGCCTCGGGCGTCCTGCGGGCCCGTTTCGGCTCTCGCCGCCGGACGCTCGCGAGCCGGCTGGCCCTCCTCAAAATCTTCCGGCGTTTGACGCTCCGGCGGGCGAGTCCGCTGCGCCGTGGCCGGGGACACGGACAGCAACGCGGCCACGATCGCCGCAACAAACAGGATGGCGAACCAGTGGCGGTTCATGATACTGTCTCCTGGGGGTTAGACGGGTTACCAGAGTTTCGCTCAGTCCACCACATCGTTGGGCAGCGGCGGGGGGGGCGGAGGCGGCGGACCAGCCTCGGGCTTTGGCGGCGTCGGTTTCACCGGCGGCGGCTTGGGCTTGCCCAGACAGTTCACCTTGATGCCCAACGAGGCTTTCCATTGATAGTCCTCGGTGTTCGGCTCCCAGCCCGCCAGCACGCCGCGTTCGTCGCACAACGTGCGGGCCTCGACGTATACGTCAAAGCTGTCCGGCCAAACCAGAAAGCGTGCGTAATACTTCTGCGGGTCCATGCGTCGGATCGCCGCTTGGAACCGCGACGACGGGCTGCGCAAGCGATCCGTTGTTTCGCCTGCACCGCGGTACTCGTAGACGAGCACCAAGTTGAAATTCTCGACCACCAGTCGGCTGCGGAATTCCTGATCGCTGAGCGCCTCCTTATTATAGGTCTCGACCAGCTTCTGGCAATCAATCTCGCCGCTCGCCCCCGCTCTGGCGACCAGCGGCTTCATCAGAAACTCGACCCGCTTCTTGACGCGCTCCTTCAACTGCTCGGGATCAAAGACCATCACGCGACCTTCGCGGCAGAGGAACAGGATCGGTTGTGCGCCTTGGGGAGCTTCGCGCGGGTTGGGCAAGCGGACGATCTTCGGCGGCGGAGCGGTCATTTCGGGCGTCTGGCCCAAGTCGGCTTGGACCGCCGCGATTTCCTCGTCGATTCTGGCCAGTTGGTCCTGCAGCTCCTTTTCCCTCTGTTTCTGTTGGTCAGCCAATTTCTGCAGTTCCTTCAGATCGACCTGCGGTTTGACCTCGGGCGTCTCGCGTCGGAGTTGCTCCAGCTGCTGCTGCTGTTCTTGGATTTCCTTTCGGTCCTGCTCCAAGCGGACGTCCAAGCCGAAGACCTGGACCTGCAACTCCTTGATCTCTTCGCGCTGTTCTTGCGCTCGCTGCTGAATCTCCTCCAGCATCTGCTCGGTGACGCCGAATTGGCTGGGATCCTCCTCCCGAATCCGCTCGACGTTTTTCTGAATGTTCAGCGTGACCAGCACGAGGACCAGGACCAGAATGCCCACGACATTCGTGACCGTGTCCATCAGCGAGTCGAGATTCAGTTCTGTGGGGGCGGATCGAGATTTCATGCTCTTCGACACTTCATTCTGTTCGACCTTGGAACATGCTCAAGTCGATTTTGCCGTGTCCCGCGACGGCCAGTTTGCCGTTGGTGACGTATTGCCGCCGAGCGATATTGCGAGCGGTTTGATAGGTGCTTGCGCCATCGGGTCGAACCAGAAACACCAGGGTTCCCTTGGGTTGCTGTTTCACCGTTTCCAGCAAACTTGCGAAAGCTCCGCTGGCAGCCAATTGTCCGACGGGAATTCGCAACGGTTCCGGGCGGTCGTACAGCACGACCGCGCTGGCCGCGCACTCGACAAACGTCGGCGTCAAATCGTACCCACTGCCGCTGGGTAGGATCTGGATCTCGGATTGCCCCGATTCCTTGCGATTGGCCAACAAACTCCGCAATTCAGCCAGTTGCTGCTGCAGATCTTCGAGCTTCGGCTCGGCCTGTTCAATCCGTTCCTGCAGCCGTTTCAACTCGGCTTCCAGCGGAGGTAGTTTTTCACGCTGCTCCTGAGCGACCTTCTGCTGGGCTTCCAGCCGGGCGACTTCGGCTTGCAGCTGTTCCAGTTGTTGCCGCGCGGCCTCGGCCTGCTCGACCAGTTCCCGCAGTTGCTGCTGCTCGCGGGTCTCGGTCGTCAGGCGTTTCCGGACCGCTCGATATTGGACGATCCGATTCTGAGCCTTTTTCGCCGCCTCGGCGTCGGCCGCGTCCTCGACCGTCTTGCCAATCTGCGCCAGCGTTGCGGCGGTAATCAGCAGGACGAGGATCCCGATCAGACTGGCCATAATGTCCAGGAACGGGAACAGCGAAACGGAGTCGTCGATTTTCGGTTTTGCCATGACGGAATCCCGTCCCGATTACGGGGTGTTCTCCCGGCTGGCGCCGAACCCGAACCAGCGGCGCCGCGGACGCTCGACAGCTTGGATCACGACCTGCTTGCCGTCCAACTCGCCCAGCACCTGGTTCATGTTGGACACAGCCTGCTGCAGCAGCTTGAGGTGCTCGACCAGCGACACGGCCGCGCCGGCGGCCGTGTCGGCGGAATCTCGCACGATCTGGACCAACTGCTTTTGGGCGGCCTCGCTTTGTTCGGTCATCAGGCGGACGGTGTCGCGCGCGTGCTCGACCACTTCGGCCAGATTCAGGTCGATCGCCCGTTTGATGGTCCGGCTGATCTCGTCCGGTTCCAGTTGCGATTCGCCGGCCGAGTCCTTGAGCCGCTTGAGCAGGTTCTCGTTGCAGTATTCGTCCACCCAGTTCAGTAGATCCTCCTCGGCTTTTTGCAGCGAACTGGCGGGGAACTTGAGCATCAGGCTCATGATCAACGCGACCAGCGTGGTGTCAAACGCCACGCCCAACCCGCCCGTGATGGCCCCCAGCGATTCCTTGATTCCTTCGATGTCCGTCGAGTCCTGGACCCCCAAGCTGCCGACGGCCGTCCCCAATCCCATCACGGTACCGATGAAGCCCAAGATCGGAATGGCCCAGATGAACACATTCAGCAGCGCATAACTGGAATTGACCGAGTGACTGTCCAATTCGGATTGGGACGCCAGCACGGTCGACACTTCGGACGCGCTGCGGCGAACCGTGAAATGCTCCAGGCCGCGCAGCACCCGCTGGACCAAGAAACTGGCCCCGGGATTCACCGGCAGTTCGCGAATCAGGGCCGCGAAACGGTCCGCGTTATGGACCGAAATATCGCGGCCCAGGCCTTCGGGCAACAGGTCGAACAGCATCGACTCGCGCTGCCGCCGTAGTTTCATGGATTTGAACAACAGGATCGCCACGGACCAGAACAGCAGGAACGCTTCGGCCACGGTGACCCAGCCGCGCTCATAAAACAAATCCCGAAAATAGTTCGACGGCAGCGGCAGCAGGAGGAAGTAGAACACGGCTGTCAAGCCGAATCCGGTCGCCGACGTCAGCAGCATGCTGACGTTCGTGCCGTCGTCATTCTCGTTCGCCACCCGCTTTTTGCCTGTGTCCGTCTGCGTCGGGATCCGCGGGACTTTGGGCACGCTCGGCGGACCGATCCGCGGCCCCACGGCAATCTGCGGCAACCCCGGCGTCGGACCGGCCGCCGCCGTCGGCTTGCGAGCCCCAGCCTCGGAGCCAACCCGGGGGCCCGCCGAGTCCGTTGCGGCGACCCCGCCAGACGCTGACTCGGACGCGTCCCCCGCCGCACCTTCCGGCACGGACTGTTCCGGTACAGTAACCGCCGAGCGGCAATAAGGGCACTTGGCTTTGCGTCCGGCAAGCTCCTCACGCACCTTGAGGGTCTTGCCACAGTTGGAACAGGCGAAATTGAAATACATGAAACCGCCTCGCATTCAGGTTCCTCGATCCACGCACCTTCTAAAGTACAAAGTGGCGGACGAAAGAGGAAGCGTCGAAGCGGGCGGAAAGTGAGAAACCGACGAGGCGCGGGCGGCAAACGATATCCGCTCCAGACGCCCGACGGCTCGCGAAACCGTGTTTTCAGTCGGGCACGGCCCTATGGGGTGGCCGTGTCTCCGTTGTCAGCCAGCTAGCGGCTGATCGAAAGGCCCCAATGGACGCCCGACGAGCGAGGATGCATGTGCATCGGGTACGGGCGGCAGTGACCGTGGTGCCAATACGGAACAACGGGCACCGCGTACACGGGAGGAGGCGCGTAGTAATGCTCGCGGACGATCACGTTGTGATAGGCTGGAGGCGGGGCCGGAGCGGCAACGGCCAGCGGAGCGGTCTGCATCGCGCCAATCACCACATCGCTGACCCCGGCATTGCTCATCAGCATCAAATCGTTTGCTTGCGGACGAACAGCAACCCCATAGGTCCGGATGTGGGTCACGATCACGGTGTCGGAAAGCCTGGATTGAGTCATCGTGACCACGTCGGAAACGGACACGGCTTGCGACATTTGACGCGATAGACGCTGCTCGTAGACCGCATTGTTGCGGGCGATGTCGGTATCCACGGAATCGCCAATAACGGCGCCCGCCAAGGCCCCGACCGCGCCGCCAATCAGAGCGCCCTCGACCGTCTGACCGTTATTGTTCCCGATGGCACCTCCGGTCACCGCCCCCACCAGCGCACCCACGCCCAGCCCCCGATCACGATGGTAGTAGGGCGATTGGCCGAGACCAACACACGCCGGAAGCGACAGCACCGAGAGCAAAAACAATAACTTGGCCTTCATGTTCGCACCTGGTTTAGAAGTAGAGTGCGGATAATGCCAAGGCAGCCAGAGTCCGTCAAGAGGAATCCGCCTCGGCCATTAGCCCACCTCAATTATCGCCCAGACGCCAGGGCCGACTTAAACGGCTTCGGGACAGGGCGCAGCCAGCTTGGACGGTTCGGCCAGATTCCGCACGGCTCGAGCCATGATGGCAACGGAGCAAAATGCAGACAGCGACATCATTTCGAAACGTTCCGATCGAGCCCCACCGCTCGTGGCTACAGCAAGGCCATCCTGCCGATTCTTCCATTTTCAACAAAACCGGTCCTGATTATGTCCGCCCTTCTTGCGACCCCCATTCTTTTTTGCCATAATCTCGCTTTCGACGCGGACGGCAAAGGGAACAAGGTTGGTGGTTGGTTAACACGTTTTGTTCGCAAGATTTGTTGCCAAACGCGTTTCCCAAGGTAATCCGGCCGATAGAATGACGAAAGCGAATACGCGCCGCACCCCTAGCTCAATTGGATAGAGCATCGGTCTACGGAACCGAAGGTTACTGGTTCGAGTCCAGTGGGGTGCGCTGAACGTAAATCCCGCCGAACGCTTGACTTAGCGTACCTGCCTGCGTTGGGCAGTGCGGCCATTTGATCCTTGGCAAAGTGGTAGTCCTACCACTTCCAGGATGAAAGGACCGCATCAATGCCCAAACGAAATGGTCGTGTCCCGTCGTATCGCCTGCACAAGCCATCTGGTCAGGCACGCGTAATTGTCGCAGGCCAGCACATCTATCTTGGAAAATACGGGTCCCCCGAGAGCCGCGAGAAATACGCTCGTCTGATCGCAGAGATGTCGGTCGATGAAGCTCATCCAGTAGCTGCCAAGCCAAATTGTAGCAGCCAACCGGAAATCTCGATCAACGAAATGCTTCTGGCTTACTGGCAATTCGCCGAGACGTATTACTGCAAAGACGGCGAACCCACCAAAGAGCTGGAGTGCATGAAGGAGGCGATCTGGCCCCTTCGCCAGCTGTACGGATCGACCAAAGCCGTTGATTTCGGCCCGCAAGCCCTCAAGGCCGTTCGCCAGCACATGATTGCGGAGCAGAACCTCTGTCGCAACGTGGTCAATCGGCGGATCGGCAGGATCAAGCGGGTCTTCAAATGGGCGGTGGCCGAAGAAATCGTGCCGTCGTCCGTCTTTCACGGTTTGCAGGCCCTGGCTGGACTGCGGTACGGTCGCTCCGAAGCCCGCGAAACCGAACCGATCAAACCGGTCGACGATCAGCACGTCGATGCTGTGCTGCCCTTTGTCACGCCCCATGTGTCTGCCATGATCCAAGTACAGCGGCTGACCGGCATGCGGCCCAGCGATGTCTGCAAGATGCGTCCGTGCGATATCGACCGTTCGAGCGACGTGTGGGTTTTCGAGCCGTATGAGCACAAAAACCGTTGGCGTGGTCACCGGCGGCTGATTCCGATCGGCCCCAAAGCGCAGGCCATCTTGCAGCCGTTTTTGGACCGTGATCCAGAGGCGTTCTTGTTCAGCCCCAGAGAATCCGAGGCTTGGCGTTTGGAACATCGTCCGGTCTACTTCAAACACGAACGCAAGACCAGGGTTTACCCGTGCGAACTGCGGGTCAGAGCGGCGAAAAAGGAAGCTCGCAAACGCCGCAAGCCCAAGCGGCAAAAAGGCGAC